>Ga0070690_100000178_pt1 | contig 32660 bp, 50 predicted proteins | sample KBSS33HmetaG_FD_64671 | JGI IMG/M metagenome (GOLD analysis project Ga0070690, IMG submission 64671) | Switchgrass rhizosphere microbial communities from Kellogg Biological Station, Michigan, USA - KBS S3-3H metaG | ecosystem: Host-associated > Plants > Roots > Rhizosphere ... | reverse complement strand
TTTGACGAACGACAACAGGCCGTTCTCGCCGTCGGTCAGGACCCAGATCATAAACCGCCAGTATGCCGGGTAGAGATCGGCGCCGACCGGGATCGCCTCGAGGAACTGCTCGGGGAACATGACGTCGTCGGGCCGCCCCATTCGTTCGAACAGCCCGTCCTGGATCTGCGCGAGCTGGACGGGAATGCCGAGCTCGTCCTCATAGGCAGCGTGGTTGGACGAGTGTAGAGTGCAGCCGACAGCGCAGCCCTTGTAGCCGTTGTCCTCGAATTTCTCCCAGTACGTGCCGTGAACGATCTGATCGGCCTTGCGATGAGCTCGGACACGTTTCAGATACTTCGCCTTGATCTTCGGGTCGCCGAGGAACGCTTTAAAATCTCCGTTTCGAATTTGCATGGGTTGGTCTCCTTATTTGTTTCGGTCCTTGCGGTACCACCGCGAGGGTCTGGTGTTGTCGGGCAAATAGAGCGGGTGCCACGGCTGGCCCGCAGGTGATATCCGTAAGTAATGAAGGTCGAATCGGGAGAGGAGGCGTTTCACCGAGCCGGCACGGCCGTTAAAGACACCGTTCTGCGACCAGGCACAGACGATGAGCGAGGCGGACTCGGCGGTCTTGATCAGCCAGCGGTCGTTGCCAAAGCCGACGGGATCGAGGGCCTTCATCATGGCCCGCGGATCGGTCGCACGGTAGGCAAAGAGGTTCGTGATGCAGAGAGCGTCATAGCCCCACGAACGGGCGAACTTTACGCATTTACGGACGGTTGGATCGTCGACGGTCTCGTCCGCGGTGCTCGGATTGAGCATGATGAAATTGACGTAGCGATGACCATCGGACCAGCGCCGCCAGAGCGTGTAGCGGTAGACGCGGCGGCGGTCGAATGACGCGGTCCGGGCATCGGTGCGGAATAGGTTGGGTTGGACTGTGATCATATTCTTTTACCGGGCGGCCGGCTGTGGACGTCGTTGACGAAGTTGCTTGCACGGTGCGATTTGGCGAGGCCGCTGGCGGCCTGATAGCGAAGACTCGGTGTCAGCATGAAGCCCATACCGCACGAGCGGCAGGCGAATTCGTTCTTGTTGCGGCGCGGCGTGAGCGTTTCGCCGTACGTGTCGCGATCGAGCGACTCGACACCGCAGAACGGGCAGAACCTCGCCGCCGCGAATTTGCCAGATCCTTTGCTCATCGTTTCTTAAAGCCCGGGTTTGATCTGGACGGGGTGTCGAAGAACATCCGGGTCCGGATGGCGGCTCCGGTGACCTTTTTCTCGTCGAAATCGCGGCACATGATACGGAGTGCCTGGTTGGCGATGTTGCCGCAGCCGAGGGGGGTCTCGCTGTTGGCGGCGATGAACTGGATGGCGTCGTCGTCGAAGTAATCGGTGAGCTTTTTGCCGACCATCTTAAAGCGGTGATCGAGATAACCGCGGGCGATATCGCCAAAGTCAGGCATGGTTATGACCGCGACGCGCTCGCGGATCTCCTGAAACTCGGCCTCCTCGAGCGTGGCCAGGAACTCGGGCCACGCAAAGATAAAGATCCCGAGATATCGTTGAAAGCCGCCGCTCGACATCTCGTGGAAGTTTTTCAGCGATCGCAGCGTTGCTTTAGCCATGCGGTGGCCCTCATCAAAACCGATGGCGACGCGGGTGCCGTTCTGGGTCAGCGAGCGGAGGCGTGACGTGACGGCCTTGCCGAGGGCGGCGGCACGGCCGGGCACCTGTGCGTCGCAGTCGCGGAGGATGGTGCGGGCGATCTCGTAGGCCGATATCTTTGACTGGTCAAAGAACTCGGGCCAGATGACCTTCATGTTGTCCTCGCCGGCGACGTGGTCCTCGACCATGGCACGCAGCGTCGTTTTGCCCGAGCCGATCGGGCCGAGCACGGCGACAAAGTGCCGGTACTTGATGGCGTCGAGCACCTGGTCATAGATCTCGCGATACTCGGGCGGGAAATAGACCTCGTCGCGCGAGGCGGGGGCACTCTTAAAAGGGTCGAGCACTGTCGGCTTGCCGTCGACCTGGACGACGAAATCGAAAAAGCGGCATTCAGCATCGGTCAGTGCGACACGGTTGATGATCATGGGTTGGTATTCTCCTTCGGTAAAGACTCCGGTCAGTTCGGCATCGATCTCGCCGGCGTCGAGGCCGCGGGCGACGAGAAAGCGTTTTAGGCACGTTTGCACCTTGGGATAGATCTTGTGCTGCACGTCGGGGCTCAGCTCGCCCCGGACCATGCGGTGCAGCGTCGAGCGGCTGTTGTTCTCGCGAATGCCCTGGTCGAAGAGACAGTCGCTGAGATCGCGCAGGCTGATGACGTACTTGTTCAACAGCTTGCCGATCGGCGTCGGCTTGTGCTGGCGCTTTGTGGGTTTTGTCATGGGTTGGACGGGCATAGTTTTAGAATGCACACTGCACAATGCAGAATCAGGCGGCCATTTTCCGCTGGATCTTGACCAGGCACTTCTCGCTCGACTCGTCGCAGTCGGGCAGGGTGCAGTGCTGGCAAAGGTCCTCGTGTTTCGTCTCGGGCGTGATGTCGATCGGCGGAACGGCCGCAAGCTGCTTCGCGGGCGGAGCGGCGGAGCCCTGCAGAAATGCAGTGCCGCCGTGGCCAGTGTGCTTGACGAACTCAACCTCGACCTTGGCCGAGTTTATGATCCTTTGGCCGACGTCGGCGACGGCCTTGGCCCGTTCAATATCCATCGGATCGGATTCATCCAGCAGCCGTTCCATCGTGTCGAACAGCAGGTTGCGGAGATCTTCTATCTTGTTTTTTGGCATAACTATTTAACTTCCTTTTGAATCCAGCGAGTGCGTGAATTTGTCCCTTCACCGGCTCGGGGTAATTGTGCAAAGTATTGCGGCTCATCATGTCGGCCGCGGTGACGAGTTCGAGATTGGCGATGTCGCGGTTGAGCTTGTTGCCGTCTTTGAACGCGATCTTCATTCCCTTCGGGATCGGGCTGTTGTGCTCTTCCCAAATGATGCGATGTACCGCCTTCCATCGAGCCTGGAGCGGCATGTCGTCGTTCACTTTGCGTTCGAGATAGCCATCCTTGCTGAGGCGTTCGGTGCCGATCGGCTGGTAGAGTTTTACCGCGACGCCTCGCCGTTCGCCCTTCTTGAATTGCGTCTCGGCCATGCGGCCGGGTGCCCAGCCGGGACGACGCAGGCCCTTGTTCTCAGGAACGTGGCCTTTCGGATAGCGGTAAGACTTGCCTTTTTCGAGTAACTGAGCGCCGCAGTGTTTGAGGATCGCTGCCATGACATCGGGATCTTTCTTGAGCCCGAGCTTGGACACCATGCTGTATATCTTCCGCACCGGGCGCCCGAGCTTCTTCGCGATCTCCGCGGTGTCGGTCCTCGGGTACGCTTTCCGAAGGTACTGCTTCTCTTTTTCGGTCCAGATCTGACGCATGGGTTGGTGTGCGTAGTGCTTTTCGGTCAGCTTGCTATTCGCAGGGCCTCCTTGGGTTTTTGGTTGCGGTTGTCGATGGCGGCCTCGATTTGGGTTACGGGGACGGTGACGGCGTCGTCGGGGAAGATCTCGCGGAGGAACGATTTGCAGTCGTCGATGTTCGCGAAGCGATCCTTAAACTCTTTGACGGCGGCCCAGTAATTTAGCGGACGGCCGATGTAGGCGGGTGAGCGGTGAGCGGTGAGCGGTGAGCTGTCAGAAGAAGCACTGCTCGCTGCTCGCTGCTCACTGCTCACACCGACCGGGCTCGCTGCGGCCACGTCGGCGTCGGTGATGTGCTCGACGGGGTGGGGGAATGAGGCGACGTTTGTTTGGGGCGTCGAGATCTCGTGATTGAAGAACGGGACCTGGTAGACCTCGCCGGTGGTGGCACGTTTTTCTTTGGCCTGGCGGCTGCGGTCGCGGTGATGATCGCGGAGCTGTTTGGTGAGCTGCTCGGCCTCGGACTGGGGGGCGGCCTTGAAGCTGCCGGCGACGTCGGGCGTGGCGATCTCTTTGGCGACCTCGTACTCGTCGCCATTGGCGAGCGTGACAAAGATGACGTCGAGCTCGGTCGGGACGATCACCGTCAAGCGCATGCCGACCTTGAAGGGCGAGGCACCACCTGCGGCATCGCGGGCGGGGATGCGGTAATCGAGCTTGCCGACGCGGACGGTCATGGTGTCGGTGAGGGTGCGTTCGGACTCCTCGAAGAGGAGCGCGGAGACGACGGTCTCGCGGGGCAGCATTCGCGTGGTGACGCGGGTGCCGAACCAGCTCGCTAACGGCGTGCGGCCGGTGCGGGCGAGGACGTTGACCTCGTTGTAATAGCCGCAGACGGAGTCGGCAAATTCGTTGAGCTTGTTCTCGTCGACCTCGATGCCGCGGTCGATGGCGAGACCGACGAGGCGGTCCATTTTCTCGGCCCACTGGTGGGCGACCTCGACCTTGCCCGACGCCTGCGGGTTGTTTGGCGCGTGCGTGCGGTGCTCGCAGCCGCCGGTCTCGCGGATCGCGGGGATGGTGTTGAGAATGCGGACGGCCTTGGCGAAAAAGCCCTTGAACTCGGGGCCGTTGTCGGTGTAGAACTGCTTGGTCAGGCCCCATTCGCATGAGAGCTCGGCGACGAAGCGGACCATGTCCTTTGACGTGATGTGACCGCAGGTCACGTATCTTAAAAACCGCCGGCCCGAGTGGTCGTCGACGGCCATGATCTGCCAGACGCGCAGCTTGCCGGCGTCGAGCTGCGGGTGATTTTTGTCGATGCCTTCGATGCGGAGGATGCGCCGGGTCTTGACGTCCTGCCAGCGGATCTTGAGCGCGGTGCAGTCGATCTGGATCATGTCCAGGGGGGCCTCGGCCTGGAAGCGGCGGTGGTTGCGGCGGCCGGTCTTTCGCTGGCGGCGGTTGAGGCCCTTTTCGTTGAGGAGGTTGCGCATCGTCGAGAGGCTTGGGAGATTCGCGTGGCCGTTCGCCTTTGCGGTAAGCAACGCCTGGTCGGGGTCGAGCTTGGCGCCGATGACGAGCGCCGCGGCCTCGAACGTGTCGGTGCCGGGGGCGATCGAGAACTTACGTTCGCCGGCGTCCGATCGTCGCTTGCGTTTCCCTTGTCGCAGGTGTGCGGTCATTCGATAAATATGGCCCGATGAGCAGCCATGTATCCCGGCCAGACGCTCGGCCTCGGCCTTTGCAGCCGAATCCGCCAACCCCGTCATGGCTTTGCAAATTTCCGCGTTAGCGGTTGCGCCTAGTTTTTGGTTCATCGCTTTATCAGTAAGCAGTGAGCAGTAAGCAGTGAGCAGAGCGCGTGGGGTTGGTCACGCGCTCTGCCCAGGGGGCCTCGCTACGCAGCCTTTTGCCTAGTTTGCGGGGCGAGGGTATTTAAAAATGCGACGAAGTCGGCGAGCAGATCGTCGCCCAATTCGTTGCTGTTGGTCACGCCGTATCGGGCAGTGAGCGTTCCCTGCCAAAGCGTCTTGTCGATGCCCTCGCCGGTGTTGACGATGAGACCCATTTCGCTGCCGAGAGCATGAGCCCGCGCGATGAGCCGCGAACGGTTAGATCTCTCGGGCGCGTCGTCGACGGCACGGTGCATCGCCTTGTGATGAAGCTTGAGAAGGTTGACGCCGGCGTCGACGAGGACCGTGCGCATCGCGCGGCCGGTGGCCATGCGGCGGAGCTGGTCCTCGGTCATCTTTTGACCGTTGAGCAGCTCGTTCACGTTGGCGTAGCCCTCGGCACCGGACGTGAAGCCGTCCTCGAATGCGATCTCGACGTACATCGCGATCGTGTCGGGGAATTTGCTCTCGACCGACATATTCTTGATGCCGCGGGCACCGGCGAGATAGCGGACGAGGACCGCAGCGGCCTCGTGCTCGAAGAACGGCTGCGGGTCGCCGGTGAAGAAGATCACCTGATCTGGATCGATGCCGTAGAGGGCCGAGAGCTCGGCGACGAGACGCGACTGTTCGGCGTTGAGGATCTCTTGCTTTTGTGTATTTTTGTCTTGAGTGTTCATTTTCGTCTCCTGTGTTATTTATGCGGCGAACCGCGTTGTCGCGGGCATCGAGCCCGCTCCGTTGGTCCTCGTGGACCGTGAACCCCGCCCTGAAGGACGGGGCTATGCTCAGAGCGACGCCGGGTTTTCGACGCCGGTGTCGGCGTAGGGCGGCAGATCGCGCCGGGTCGTGCCGAAGAGCCAGCGCATGCCGTTGCGGCCACGCCATTTGTGCTCGTACTTTGTCGACCCACGCGACGGGCGGAAGCGATCGACGAGGGCCTCGACGAGCTCGACGGACTTGAGCGATGTGATCGCGTCGAGGGTCCACTCCGGCCTGGCCATGCAGGCCGGTTTCGGGTTCCGGGTTCCGGGTTCCGAGTCCGAGGAATCGTAAGAAAATTTGTTTGACCGGCGGCGGCGGATATCGTGCTGGGGGCAGTCGATCGAGCAGCCGAGACGCTCGTGGATCTGGCGGGTGGTGAGGCCGCGGAAAGGTGAGCGGTGAGCGGTGAGCGGTGAGCCGTTAGGAAGTGAGCTGTGAGCGGTGAGCGGTGAGCGGTCAGAAGAACTGCTCGCTGCTCGCTGCTTACCGCTCACTTCGGCTGCTCGCTGCTCACTCGCCGCCGCGAGGTGGATCACGCCCTCGATGCGGGCGGCGTACTCGTGGAACTCGCGGGTGTCGAGATAGTTGTGATCGTCGACGGTGTCGAGATAGGTGAGTATGTCCCGCCGCTTGCGCCAGGTGCGGGTGTGCTCGGTCAGGATGGATGTGTCGCGTTCGGCTCGCATAATGATCAGTAGTCAGTAGTCGGTAGTCAGTAGTCAGTAGTTAAGAGTCGTCCTCCGTTTCGTCGAGGCCGGTGGTGTCCTGCATTACTTCCTCGACCAGCTTGCCGATCTGGTCCTCGCTGGGGGGCGGGGTATCGGTGCGATAAGTGAATTTCGTGCCGAAGCTCTTTTCCACGCGGCGGAGCAGCTGCCAGAGCATGCCGATCGCCTCGGGGCCCTTGACGGCCCGGACCTCGTCACTGAGCTCGCCGATCGTCTCGGGGAACTGCAGCAGGCCGTCGACGGCGGCGAGATAGGCACGGTCGTAAGGGCTGCCGGAGCGGAGACGGTCGAGGTTGCGCTGTAGCTCGTCGAAGTCGCGCTGGCCTTGATCGATCTTAGATGTCAGATTTTGGATGTTAGATTCGGCCTTTGAGAGGTCGCCGGCGAGGGCGTTCTTTTCGGTGACAAGTTTTTCGAGGATGGCCTTGATGACCTTTGACTCGCCGATGCCGACACGCTCCTGGCCGCCGATGACGACCTCGTCGCCGACGATCTCAATGTCACCGGACTCGAGCTGCTTGCGGACCTTGGCCGGGACGCCCCATTCAGTGAGGAGGTCGAATTTGGCCGCTCCTTCTTGCAGGAATAATTCGCGCAGCCGATAGTAGCTGCTTTTGGACATCTGCGAGAATTTGTTGTCGTCGAGGAAATCGGCAAACGTCTGATGTCCGTATTCGAGGTAGAGCTTCTCTTCCTCGATCGTCATCAACGCGCCCATCACCTGCGATGCGAGGTGCTCCTTTAACCGATCGATGGCCATGGCACCGCCCAGGAAACGGTTTGCTTCGTCGCGGCGCGACTGGTTGTGGGTGTCGAGAGTGTCGGCGACGACCTCGACGGCGTGTTCGTGCTCGACCTCTCGTATCTTTTCGTCTAAACCTTTTGGCATTTTTTGCCTTTAAATTCCCAAAATAGGAATTTCTTCCTCCTAAGTTGTTGATTTCAAACAAAGCCCGCGCGCCAAATGGGAATTTAAAGCCCTTGGCGGCGTGCGATCTTCATCGCCAGCGTGACGAACCCGGGCCCGACAAACCATTCGCGGCGCGCATTGCGATCGGCGTAGCCGCGGAGCCGTAATGTGCGCAGCGATCGCATGACGGTGTCGCGGCTGAGCCGCGTTTTTTCAACGATCCGCTTTTCGAGGACAAAGCGTTCCTCGATCAAGACGTCGAGGATCAGCAGGCCCTTGCTGATGGCCTCGATCTCGTAGTCGGCGTCGGTGAGCTTATTCGGCATCGTCGTCGAGGACCTCCTGGAACAAGCAAAATATCAGGCCGACCGCCAGGGCTCCGGCGAGCAGCAGGGCCGCCCATGGCAGCGTGAAGAACAGGAACGTGATGATCGCTGGCATAGTCGTTTGTCTCGTCATAAGAAAAATGCGGCACCGGTGGCATCATCAACCGTCAAGATGACCGCTCGATGATTGGTAACGGCTGGATGCCCGTATGTTGGACGGGTTGTAGCCGGACGGTTTCTTTCATCGAGCTCGCTGCGTGCCGCAAGCTTTGTCAAAAAATGCCGGACGCGTTTGTGAGGGTGTATCAGCCCATTCCGGGACGCGTCCGGGCGTTCACTGAGGAAACCCCGGAACCTCATGCGGCGGCCGGAAACTCGGGCGCCGGAACTTGTTCGAATAGATCAAGCTGGGTTGCCAGCTTGGAAAAATTTGCCCTCGCGACGGCGCCGATGGTGGCGAGCTGCTTGAGGGGGGCCGATTTGACCTCGTCGACCCATTGGCGAAAGTCGTCGGCGTCGGTCGCGATCCAGTAGCCATACGGGATGCGGCGGCTCGAGCAGACGGGCAGCAGCCAGACGGCACGCAGCTCCTCGATGCACTCGTGGAGGTGACGCAGCTGGAGCGAGCCGTCGGCGCCGAAAAAGCGTTTGATAATGTCGTGGCCGACGATGCGGTCGGCGGTCGTCGCCCTGGTCAGCGCACACGCGACGGAGAACACGCGGGTGTCGGTGATCTGCAGGCCGCGCTCGGTCAGCTTTCGGCCGGCACGCATCACGGCCTGGGCCGCTTCGCTGAGCGGGCGGTGATCGTTAAAGCCGAGCTGCAGATCACGACACTCGTTTATCGTGCCCTCAGACGTGAGGACGATGCCGTAGTTGCGGCACTTCGCACAAAGCGCGATCGGGTTCCGAGTGTCGGGTTCCGTGTTTCGAGTTGGGGAATCAGTGGACATTTGCAACCCTCCTTTTGCCGGTTTGGATCTGGCCGCGGACGGTTTGCTCGATCGCGCGGAGGCGTGTCTCCTGGTCGAGGACGGCGGCCTGGTTGACCATCCTGCCGCGGCACGACGGACAGAAATGCTTGTCGAGGCCGGCGAACCATTCTTTTACAAACTGGCCCTCGAGCTCGTCTGGGACGATCGTTTGCTCGTCGCACTGGACGCCGTCACAGCGGTAGATGGTTATCGAGCCGGTGATCATGCTCGTCGTTCCTCCTCGCGTTCCGGGTTCCGGGTTTCGAGTTCCGGGTCGTCAAGAATGCTGTCGTCATCGTCGTCATCGACGTCGCACCATGAGACGACGGCCTCGCGGTAACCGCGGGACCAGCCGAGCAGGTAGCCGATGACGGAGCCGAAGAACATGCACAAAAGCATGATCACGGCGAGCGATGTGATGTAGGTTTCGTATGGTGTCATGCGACCCTCCTGAAGGATGGCTCTTTGGAGTGAGCGGTGAGCGGTGAGCCGTTAGCAGTGGGCTGCGCGTCGCGGCGGTTCATGGCTTTTAGGGCCTCGGCGAGTTTGTTGCCTTGCTCGGTGGTTTGCGGGGGCCAGGGGACGTTCATCCGGGCGGCGAGGGACTCGAGGCCTTGCTCGGTCATGTTCCGTTTGGCGGCGGTCTTGCGGATGAACTCGACGTGTGCGTCGGTCTCGATCGTCTTGATGCCGGCCTGCTGCTTGCGGTGGTTCTCGGCACGTTTTGAATTGCCGTATGCGGGGAACGGGTCGCCGCCCATGAGTTTGATCGCCGCGTTGGCCTCGTCGAATGTCAGCTCGGAAATGTGCGACGTGCGATCGCGGGTGATGTGCGACGCCATGTCCTCGAGATATTCTTTGGTCTCCAGACACGCGACCACTGCGAGTGGCTTTGCCAGGCCGAACATGCGGCGGACCTGGGCATTTGATTTGGGACGGGGCTTCTTCATGGGTTGGTTTCTCCTCCGCATTTGTTGAGCTCTTTGGCGAGCTCGGCTATGGCCTCGACGATCTCCTTTCGCCGCTCGGCGGGCGGAGCATTTTCGAGGATCTTTTGAATGGCCTGGCTGACCTGCAGGTGGACGGTCGCGGGTGTCGACGGATCGGCACCCGCGAGCAGGATGCGGTCGCAGCGGGCGTTGAAGTCGGCACGCACGAGCGCGAGACGCTCAGGGTTGATGCGGCCGAGCGGGGTCAGAAGGCGCCAGATCTTGGCGTAGTAGTTGTCGCGGCCGAGCAGCTCGTAGATGCGCTTGTCGGTGATGCCAAGCTCAATGGCGATCTCGCCGACGCAGCCGTCGAAAGCCTGGGTGGTGACATCGTTGGGGTTTTGCATTTCTCGGTTAAACGGGGGCCGACATTCAACTGTAAAAAGCTGGCAAAAAAAGATAGGCTCTCTCACGCATGAGGGGAACCTATCGAAGTTACGCTGCTCGCCGGACCGCCTCGCGGACGGTCTGCGGGGCGTCGGGTTTCTTGATGACGATGCCGTAGTTTGCCTTTACAAAAGCGGCCAGCTCGGCGTTGTATTTGCCGTGATAAAAGAGCTTGGTGATGGCGTTACGTGCGGTGTCGACGGTCCAGCCAAGCTGCGGTGCCACGGCCTCGGCGATCTCGGTGACCGTAAGCCCCTGTTTCCAGAGAAACGTTTTAATTTGTAGTGCGTTCATGCTATCCTCGGTAACGTATTCAGGCGGTTATTCAACTGAATCGGTTGACAGATTACCCAATACGGGGAACGATGTCAAGCGATTTTTACCCAGATTGGTAAGAAAGTTTTCGATCGGCGAAAGACTCATCGAAGCGTTCGGCACGAGCGATAAGGCATTCATAGCAGAAAAACTGGGCTTTGCGAGCATTCAGGCCGTTTACAAGGTCATCAACGGCGAACGGGAGCTGGATTTCGAAAGGCTGCGCCGGTTTCGTGATTATACAAATCGGTCAATCGACTGGTTGTTGACAGGCGAGGAGCCTGCTCCGCCGCGTGGCTTCGACCTAGAACGTTCGATCGAGCGGCACGTCGAATGGGAACCTGTCTTGCGCGAGTGGTATGATTTCGAGGGGCGTGACTATCCCGACCTGGAAGGAGTGGCGTTCATGGGGGGATGGGAGACGTTCACGATGAAGCAGCGGGTCGCGGCGATCACGGACTTCAAAGCCCTCCTGGATAAGACGGTCGCCAAGGAAAAGAAGCCCGGGAAGATCGCGGGGCGGATCGAGCCTGGTAAGCGTCTGCCGGCGGAGCCGGAGACAAATAGCGATATAGATTTTGTTGTGCGGGGCGAAGAGAAAAAGCCGAAAGCGAGGGCGAAGCGATGAAGAGCATTTTACTGACATCGGGAATATGTTTCGTTTTGACGCTCGGGGCGAGCGCGCAGGGCCTGGTTTGCAAGGACATCGCGACGGGGCAGACGATACCGTGTCCGACGTTTGGCCCGCAGCCCGCAAAAACGCCTGCAGCCTGCGGCCTGACCATTGCGCAGTCGCCGACGGTACGGGGTTTGAGATTGGGCATGCCGGAAGCTGATGCGGCCCGACTGGTGAGACAGGAATTCAGGCCGTGGCCAACCGATCCGGTCTATCTTAGGGGATTGCCTTTTCTCGTGCCGCCACGCATCGGCGGCTTTGAGGGCGTAGAGCTTATGACTCTCGCTAGTTTTGACGGCAAGCTTTCTCGAATCGAAATCAAGTATGACATCGATTGGAAAGATATCGGTGAATTTGTTGACAATTTCACGCCGAAGCTCGGGGTCCCGGCCGACGCATGGAAGATCGGATCGACCGAAGCCACCATGCGGTGCCGTGATTTTGATCTTCGCTTACAGATCATCTCGAACGACCTGCAGCTCGTCGACCGCAATGTCGAGGAGCAGATCGCTAAGCTGAAGGCGGGATATGAGGACGATAAGAAGAAGGCGATAAAGCCGTGAGTGTCGGGGCTGAGAATAATCTTCGGGGCTGCTTGTTTCTCGGGGCGACAGTGTTTGCGATCGTCGGCCTGATCTTTCTTGCCGGGGCTCTTTGGAATCGCTACGCGGAACCGCCGACAAATAACTACGTCGTTCACCCAGGACCGACGCCCGCCATAGATCCTAATCACGTTCTGACAACGCCGAAGCCGCAGTCGCCGGCGGAATTGCTGGCGAGCGATATCGCGGCGCGAAAGGCCTACATCAAACAACGTGAAAGCGCGCTGCTCGACCGCGGCATGGACGTTTATCTATCGTTGCAGGGTAAGAAACAAGACGAGCTCGTGATCAAGTACGTTCTCGTCAGCCGTCCGATGGTGCATGCGTTGTCGAAGGACCAGGACTTTTTGGCCACACTGCGGAGATACAAATTTGTGAAGGTGCGTTTTACGGATGGATACGACGAAAGCTGGACGATGCCGCTCGAGTGAAATCTACGCGGCAAGTTTTTGTTGACGGGGGGCCTGAAGCGCGCGTATAAAGTTATCGAGGCTCGATTGGAAAACGTACCAGTTGTTACCGCGGCCGATCTGCTCGCCGTCGAGGGTGCCGTCCTCGATCCAGGCGACGATGGTCTCACGGTTCGGCGTCGGCTGCATGAAGCGTCCGAGCGCACTCTCGACAACGTGCAATTTGAGCAGCGGATCGAAGTTCAAGAGCGGTGGCTGGTAGGCGTTCCTCACGCCTGATATGTAAACCTAAGAAATCAGCGAAGTCAAGTATTTTAACGAGAAGGGCGGAAACGTCCTTTTTTTGTGCGCGCGTAAAACGGAAACTCGGAGGCAGCGGGAACGCTCCGTAATGCCTGTCTGATAGCGGGCACTTGGGGCGGCGGAAACTTAGCCACTTGGGACCGCCGCCCTTTTCGCAAATATCGAATGCCGAAGAAAACGCTCGAAGAGATCAAGGCCGTTGCGGACGAGTATGCGCAGGTGATGCGTCAGCTGGCGAATGCGGAGAAGAAACGCGACGCGGAGCTGCAGCCGATCCTGGAACGACACGCTCGGCAGCTACAGCCGATCCACGAAGCGCACGATCCGAAGATCGACAGGCTTGAGCTGCGGGCCACACAGTTGAAGGCCGAGGTGCTCGGGTTCGTTCAGCCGAAGGTGAAAACGTACAGGGCCGAGACGGATCTCGTGGAGTTCGGCGTTGAGGTCGGGACGAAGGCCGGGCCGCGGGTGATCGATCGCGACAAGTTCGTGAAGCTCTGCAAAAAGAAAGGCGTCGATATGTGGAACGTCGTCAAGATCATGGTCGAGAAGGCCGACGAGCTGCTCGGCAAAAAAGAGGTCAACGAGATCAGCACGCCGTCGAGCGTGCCGACGCGCAACGAGTATTTGAGATTGAAATAAGTTGCCGGGCGCGATGTTGCCTGAGGAGGCCCCAGCCGCGGAGCCGGGCAAGAAAACGCGGCACAGATCTTGGTCATGAATAACGTCCGAAACTACACCGATAAAGAGTTGCTCGACCGCGTGCGGTCACTGCCGTCGTTTCGCGGCATTCCGCAGAACTATTGGCTTATCGGAGTGCGCTCGAACGAGGACGCTTACAATCACTTCGACGATAAGTTTTACCTCTTTAAAGGTGAGAAATTCATAGCCGCAGGTCCCGGCACGACGAACGCCGGAAGCGATCTGCTGCATCCGAGCAATCCGCGCGGCGAAGCGGTCCTGAAAGCCGACGGGATCTACTACGACGGTTGGGAACGCCGACTGCACCGCGGCAAGGTGATGGCTTACTGCCAGCGCATTCCGCTCCCGCTACATCGTGACAATGACCGCGACACGCATACGGAAGAACTCGGCGCTGCTCATAACGAGATCGTCGGCATCAACATTCACCCGGCGTCCTATATCTTTGGCAGGCGGATCGAGCGGGAGATCATCGCGGGATGGTCGCAGGGCTGCCAGGTGTGGGCGATCCGCGACGACTTCGACGATTTTATGAAGGTCACAGAAGGACAGCACTTGTTGACCTACTGCCTGCTGAAAGAATTTACCCCGACCGCTGAGCCGGTCCTTGAAATCCCGCAGATACAAAAGACTAGAGGGCCAGCTGAAGCTGGAACCCAAAACGATACGGCGGCTGAGCCGGTCCTTGAGATCCCTTCAGTAAAACCGCTAGAGGAAGCCGCTGACGAGCCTGCAGAAAAAGCCGCGGATCCCGCTCAGCCGCCAACCGCCGAGTCTGCGCCGGTGGAGCAGCATGCAGAGAACATCACCAATGTTGGGATCCCCGGACACATTGACGCCGGACTCGCAAAGGTGGATGCGGTCGGCAACCGTTTCCAGGCGTTCCAAGGCGTGCTTGATAAGTTTGGCTTCTCGAATCCTGATGCCAAGACCAGCATGGGCACGGTTTTGATGGTCGTCGGCAAGATGATACTTGCGCCCGTTATTTTCGTTTGGGGGCTATATCGCGACCATCCTGAGTACGCGGTACCGGTCAGCATCGTGCTGATCATTGCCGCGGTCGTTCTTTGGGATCGATCGAAGGGCCGCGTAGCGCAAGCCAAGGAAGGTATGCCGAAGGAGCTGGCCGAGAAGATCGTGGAGAAGAAATGATGACCGCCGAGAAACTCAAAAAGTTTTTTACGCATCCGGTGACGTTGATCGTGATCGCGTTCCTGGTCGTGGCCGGCGTCTCGGGTTATGCCGGGTATCGATGGGCGCAAAGCAATGCCGAGGCGGAGCGGACCGCGCAGGACGATAAGATCGCGGTCTTGACGGCCAGCGGCGAGCAGCACCTTGCCAATGAAATCCAACTTACCGCGGAAAATTCGTTGCTCAAGAAACAGAACGAGGCGAAGGCCGAAGCCCTGGTACAGGCCGACACCGATCGCGAACGCAAGGCACTGGCCGACCAGGCGAAACTCGACGCCGAGCGCTCGGAGAAATTTAGCGAGATCGACGCCGATCAGAATTTTGAGAGCCAGCTGCGGGCGACGTGCGAAGAATACCGAAAAAAGAATTTCAAGTTGTCGTTCTGTGCACGATTTGAGGGGGGTCAATGAAGCCAACAATTTTCTTGTTTCTAATGCTCGCTTTCTCGGCACCGGTGATGGCGCAGGACACCGTGCCTGTAACGATCGAGGACCTAAAGAATTTTCGCAAATCGGTCAATGACGCGATGTTTTGGGAAAAGACGGCCAACGACCGACAGAAGCAGATCGATGCTGCAAACTTATCGGCGTCGAATTGGGAAAAGCTCTACCTGCAGGAAAAGGCCCGTGCCGATGGCGTGCAGGAAAAACGTGTGACCGAGGCGACGGCCGCCGCGACCGATTTCCAAAAAGCCAACGTCGAGCTGAGAGATCAAAACACGGAACTCAAACAGGACAAGCGTGATCTTGAAAACAAGGTTGCCAGCCTGAAGTCTGCGCGGCCGTATGTTTTCGGAGCTGGTGCGGTCACGGGTGGCCTTCTCGGATTCATTGGCGGACGGCAGACGTGCGGTACGTCGATACCCGGTTTGCCGGTAACCGCAGGCCGACCTGATTACACCATTCGGCCGACGCCGTTCGACAAAGCTTTTGAGATGCCGAAGGTTTTTAGATCGGCTGTCGATGTGAAAAAGCCGTTCGGATTTTAGCTTATGACGCCGGAGATCCTAGTGTACGTGCTGGATTATTACTTCGCCTTTTGGCTTTTCAACTCGGCGGCGTATGCGGTGGTGTCGATGGGGATGAAACGATGGCTGAAGTTTTCGGAGGGGCTCGACACGGAGCATGCCTTACGGATCAGGTTCTGGACGACGGCGGCGTTCGGGGCGATGCGGCTGACGCTCGGCACTGTGGCCCTCGTCCTCTATCTGGCCAGCATGCTGGAGCCGATCGAGGCGATCGTTTTGCTGGGTGTGAGCAGCCTGCTGCTTAACACCGGTTTCATCATGGGGGAGGGCATCCTGATGAATCGGCAGGCCAAGGCGGCGTGGAACCTGCCGAACGCCGAGCAGCGGCTGCTGCGTGATGCGATCAATCAATTTGCGTCGCTGGGACGGACAGTCAGAAATGCGTAATGGATCAAATACTCCCATACGTCGCCGTGTTCATTGCGGGTGCGGGCGGAGCGGCACTGGTCAACTGGCTGCGGTTCCGCAAGATCGATGCGTCGACGGCGAGAAATCTGAATGCTGAAGCGATGACGAGGATAAACGATTCGGACACGAACGCCCTGCAGGTGAGCACGTCGCTGCTGGCCGTCTGGATCAAGAATGCGTCGGACGCCGAGCAGAAGATAGTCGAGTACCGGCGGCAGGGCAGGAATTGTACGTGCGGGGCTTTTACGGGATAGATGATCCTGCGATGGCGAAGGAGAGGAAGGTCACTTTTAAAGAATATGTCGACCAGCGGTTCACCGATGAGAGGCGTTATAACGACCAGCGATTCGATGAGGGGAAACAGGGCGTCGATGCGGCCCTAGCCGCCGCGAATAAGCAGAACGAGCTGGTGGCAAGTGCCGCGGAAAAGGCGGTCAACAAAGAAGAGTCGCAAAGCCAAAAATGGCGAGAGAACGCAAACGAATGGCGCGGTGCGATGACCGATCGGGAACGGGATTTTTTAAGCCGTAAGGAATTTTACGCCATCGTCGCGACAGCCATCACGGTGATCACGCTGCTGTTTTATTTGAAAGGAAGATGAGAGGTTTGCCGCCCACGGTGTTTCATGGGTTGGACCATCCAGGCGGCGGACGCGGCGGGATTGAAAACGTTAATGGCGGGAGGACGTAGGGCCGAATGCCGAGATCACGCCGCGTAATTTTGAAGGGATGAGTCTGAGGTATGACCAGGAAGCGATCGAATACTGCCGTGGGCTTTATCACCACTATGGCGGGAAGAACCTCGATGCGATCGAGGCCGACATGCAGAAGGTCTATCCGGGGTGGCGGCGGTCTAACCTGCAGGACCGGAAGAAACGCAAAGGCGACAAGGTCGCGCAGCTCGGGTGGATCAACCGGTATGGTTTCGACCGCAGCTTAGAGATCTATTTGCGATCGCTGCAGACGTCGGTCGGGAACGACGAGCAGAGCCTGTACCTCGGCATCAAGACGGTCCGCGAGCGGCTTGAAAAAAAGGTCTGCTTTTACGAGGGGGAGCCGCCGACACGCGACGAGGTCTATCAGTACCGGGACTTTTGCAATTTGGAGATCGCCGCACGCAAGGCGTTGGATCTCAGCCGCGACAACCTGGACACGTTCGTCAGCGGTTACGAAAAGCTTTTGAAATGGCTCGGTGAGCTCGACCCGGCGGCAGCTAAGCAGCTCCTGAAGAACGGCGACCGGCTGGTCGAGCTGGCACAAGCCCATTATGGCAGCACGGAAGAAGTCGGCGACGGAACAGAGCATCGAGAGGATGAGGGCGGCGAACAGCCAGGCCGCAATCTCCGTCTCGTCGGATGACGACATAAGTTTGAAACCACCGCGGTGGTGGCGTGCACGCTGGCACGATCCGCATTACCAGCGTTTGTTCATTGAAAACTTTATCTATATCCGCACCGGTGACCCGGAGGACCCGGCGGGGCAGGAACTTTGTCTGCTGAAGCTGAACGACGTGCAGGCCGACTATCACTACCAGGTGACGCGACGGGACGTGATCTTGAAAGCGAGGCAGCAGGGTTTCTCGACGTACATCCTGGCAAGGAAATTTGCCAAGGCGGTGCTCTTTTCGGGAACGAACGTGAGGATCGTGCCGCACGAAAAGGACACGGACGACGAGTTTCGAAATCGTCTGGACGTAATGTTCGAAAACCTGCCGGACCATTTGCGGCCGCACACGAAGTACTACTCGAAAGGGGAAATACTTTTTCACGATCCGACCAAGGGGGTGCTCAATTCGTCGATCAAGATCGTGGTGCCGTCGCAGATCACGAAATCGCAGAAGGGACGCGGGCTGACGCTGACGGACCTGCACCTGACGGAGATCCCGTTCTGGAAAGGCGACCAGCGAAAGACGCTGACGGCTCTCTTGACGGCGGCACAGCACGGCGAGATCACGGTCGAGTCGACGGCGTCGGGCATCGAGTGGTTCTACAAGGTCTATAACCAGGGCAAGGGACGGTCCGGCCAGTGGAACTCGCACTTTTACGAATGGTGGTGGACGCGCGAATACAGGATCGAGGGAGCGACTTTTGCGAGGGCGAGAAACCGCGAATGGGTCCTTTTGATGCCGGGCGAAAAGCTCAAGGACGTTTGGTCGGTCCCGTCGGACGCGATCAGCGAGGCCGAGCGTGGAGCAAAGCGAAAACGGTTTGACACGGCCAAGGTCACGGCCGACGAGATCGATCTGGCGAAACAGATACTCGGCCACCTGAAGCTCAAGGGCTATGCAAAGAAGTCGGCGGCGTGGAACGCGGACGAGGTCGCGGAATATGTCGCCTGGCGGCGGCGGAAGATAAAGGACGAGTCGAGCGAAGAGGACTTTAAGGTCGAGTATCCGTCGAACGACGTCGACTGTTTTGAAAATACGGGCCGGGCGGTGGTCGCCGCGAGATATCTGAAGGTGACTTGCCGGCCGCTGAACGAAGGAGTGGAGGGCCACCGATATGTGGTGGCTGCCGACACGAGTTTGGGCCGGACGGGCGGAGATCCCGCGGCGATCGAGGTCGTCGATCTCGACACCGGTTTGCAGGCCCATTCGGAGGAGCTGCTCATTAGCCCGGACCTGTTGGCCTATCGGCTGGTGGAGCTCTCGGACCTGTTCAACTGGGCGATGCTCGCGGTGGAGCGGAACAACACCGGCATCGCGACGATCCGAAAGCTGAACGAGCTCGTCGAGGACGAGCGGATCTACAAGGAATTGACAATGGCTGCCCAGCGGGCGGTCAACGAAGGGCGAAAGACCTACGACGAGGCGATGGCCGAGGCCGAATTTGGCATCGCGACCACGACGGCAAACAAATCCGTCATGGGCGTCTATCTCGAAGAGGCAGTGCGCAACGGCCACATCGGGCTGTCGAGCGAGGAGTTTTGCACGCAGGCCCGAACGGTCGTGTGGAAGGACACGAACAAGTGGGAGGCGCTGCCCGGCCACCACGACGACCGGTTCGTCGCACTTGCGATCGCGAATTATGTTCGTGTCCAGGTGATCAGCCAGATGGGCGGTTATGGGGTTGAGGTGATGCCGGCGACGGGGGATGCGAGATGAAGTGCACAGTGGACAGTGGACAATGCACAATTTGCAGCCACGGCGAGCACGAATGCGGCCAGTGCAAACAGTGTAACTGCGGCGAGAGCGAGATCGTTCATCCCCGTCCGGCGATGGGGATCATCAACACGGAATTTGGCGACTATGTCCATCGACTTTATTTGAAGTCGCCGACGGTTACGGGAGAACGGCACTATCAGTGCCAGTGAAAAGGAGAAAAGTTTATGCACGACAGAAATGGAAATCCGGTGAAGGTTGGTGACCGCGTCAATGTTCAAGGTGAGATCACCTCAACGTCCGCGGGCGAAGAGTATTGCAACGTGACTGTGAAGATCACGGAAAAAGATCAGGAGCACGGACCTTTTAACGTTCAGGGCACGGTTGTCGTAAACGCGAAGCAGACCGAGCTGATCGAAGCGGCTCCCGAGGCTGACGAAAGTTCGACGGACGACGCGGAATAGGACCGCTAGGTTGTTTCTGGGTGTTTCTGAGTAGGGTCTGGTCGGCGGTCGGCACTCAGCGGTCAGCAGTTGGTTTTGAACGGTAGAGGGCGAGCATTCGCCGAATCGAAGATGGGCATTTTTTGGGACAGGTTGAAGTTGGCGACGTCGATGCTGGTGGCGGGAATGCCAGGCGTCGATCTGCCGGCGTCGGGGCGGTCGTCGGAGGAGACGCTGGCGGGGTCGATGGGGTTGTTTTTGAACGGGCTGGGATCTGTCAGCCCGGTGGTCGATTTTGAGATGCTGCGGACGCTGAAGTGTTTGTGGCTGTACAACCCGGACATGTCGAAGTATGTGGCGAACATCGTCAACCTCGGCAACCCGGGGCACTCGCTGCAGGTGGATGCGGCGAATGATTCGAAGGCGGAGGCCGCGGTCAACCGATTGAACGAGGCGGCGGTGAGGTTGTTCCCGCAGTCGTGCGGGGTGGACGGGTTGCTGGACCAGTACCTGACGTCGATCGCGTGGTCGGGAGCGATATCGTCGGAGGACGTCGTCAATGTGGCGGCACGGCGGGTCGAGAAAGTCGTGCTGGTGCCGGTCGAGCAGATCAGGTTCAAGTACAACAAGGACCTCGATGTCTACGAGGCTTTTCAGCGGTCGACGAGCCTCAGCAGCATGACGTCGTCAAACCTCGGGCTGATCAAGCTTAACCCCGAGACCTATAAATATTTTGCGTTGTCGACGGTCGAGAACAGCCCATACGCGAAGCCGCCGGCGACGGCCGCGGTCGAGGCGATACTCGAGGGCCAGAAGCCGATCATGGACAACATCCGATGGGTGGCGAAGAAGTACGGCATCCTCGGGCTGGTCGCGATGGGGATCGCGCCGATCAGGCAGAAAGGCGGCGAGACGGACGCCGACTACGCGAAGCGTTTCGAGGAATATATCAAGAAATACGCCGACTCGCTGAGCGGAAATTTTAACAAGGGGCTGGTCGTTTATCCCAAACCCAACACGATCGAGACCACGAGCGTGGCGGCGGGCGCCCAGGGGTTGAAAGAGGTCGATGAGATCTCGGACCGGAAGGTGCTGACGGGCATGGGGACGGAGCCCGCGTTCCACGGGCGGTCGGACTCGACGACCGAGACATTTGCCGACGTCGTGTATTACCTGCTGACCGCCCAGACCGGCAAGATGCAGCGGGTCGCGAAGCGGCGGCAGGAAGCGACGTACATGCTGGACCTGCGGCTGGGCGGCATCGACGTCGACGGCGTCACGCTGACGTTCAATAAGGCACATTCGCGGAATGCGTTGGAGGAAGCCCAGACCGAATCGATGATCTTCGACACGGTGCTGAAGAAGATCAGGTCGGGGGCGATATCGCCGGTCGACGGGGCGAACGAGCTGGGGCTCGACGGGTGGTTCGATGAGGAGCAGCTGCTGAAGTATGGGTCGGAAGTGATCAATGTGATCCGCGGGGGACAGCAGGACGGCAGTCAGCTGTCGGCAAAGACGATCCGCTTGAAGTTCGACAAGTTCTCGCAGAAGTACCGGTATATGCCGGAGCAGATAGTTATCTCAAATCTCGGATCTGAAATTTCAGAGGAGGGGATGGGCGGCAACGTCGTTCCCATAAAAAAAAAGGCTCTGATGGCTGGAGCTTAAAACTAACGGAGGAAGAAATTGATGCGATTCTTGAACGGTTTATCACCAGGTACTTTCGCAAGGTTGGCACTTATCTCGATGATGGTGTTCGCCTTGCTCTCGATCGGTTACGCGGGTTCCTCGAATCCCACGACTTTGCCGATTTTGCAGACGGGGCAGACTTTGCCGACAAACTTCTCGACGAAATGGAATCGGAGTTTGGAGCAGGCTGGGCCACGAAGCGGGCCGTTGGCACGGTCAACAGCACGACAAGATCGATATACGAGTATTACAGACTGCGCGACGTCACCGTATTTGGCGACGAGTCACCGATACGGCTCCGCCTGGGCGGGCCCGATCGCGTATCGATCAAGTTCATTGGAAAGCTCGACCACTTCTATTTTTCGAAGTTCGCCGATAACACTCGCGAGCCGATGCGGAAGTTTTTTGTCGAGCAATATTTTGAGAACGGGGCCGCGTTATTTGGCAGGGAGACGAGCGACGAGCTCGCGGCATTCAGGAAAGCTGCAGGCGATCGGTTCAAGAACCTTACCAACAGGCAGACGCTCACCGTGGTGCAGACCGCAGTCGCCCGGACAAGAAATTGGGCGCACATCGGTTCGTTATCGCAGGCAGAGATCGAGCTCGCCCGACTGGTTGCAACGCTGGACTCGAGGACAACGCCATTATGCGAATTCCTTGACGGCAAGATCGTACGGGTCGGTGTCGCCCAGGACGCGATCGAGCGGCTGAACACGTTGCCGCCGGCAGAGTTTGCACTGCAGCTCTATCAGTCGCCGGTGGGCAAGGCGATCGCCAAGAACCCGGTCGACACGATGAAGCAATTTATCGAGGCGGACGGCAAGACGATCTCAGATGAGCTGACACGGATGGGACGAGGGTTTCCCCCGTTCCATCCGAATTGCAGGACGAGGATGGAAGGCATCGTGCCGGGAACGGAAGAAGAAAGTTAGCAGTGAGCGGTGAGCAGTGAGCAGTTTAGGAGGACCAACCCATGAGTAGTGCAGCAGCGACAGCATTAGATTTTCAGCCGATCGTATCGAGCAACCTCGAGTCGGCTGCGTACGACGAGGATGGCGAAGCGATCGTCGTGAGATTTAAGAACGGGACCGCGTACAGGTACCCGAACTGCGGGCCCGGCGTCTATAACGATTTTTGTGCGACGTTCGACGGGAAGCAGGGCCGGTCGGCAGGAAAGTTTTTAGCGGCACAGTTGAAGCCGCGGCCATACGAGAGGTTGGACGACTGGAAGTGAAAAAGCGTTGTCGCGGGCATCGAGCCCGCTCCGGTGGTGAGAGCGAATCGTTACCCCGCCCTGAAGGACGGGGCTATGCAAGAGAAAGCCCGCAGGCGGGCTGAAGAAAAGAATGAAGATCAAGCAGCTTAAAAACGGTGTCGAGATCATTAGCCTATGCGAGGGCGGGTTTGGGGTGAACTGCGGCCGGGTGCGGCTGCTGTCGCGCATCGACCCGGATGTGATCGCACCGGTGAACGCCGCAGAGCTCGATAAAAAATTAAGAGCTGCCGGGCAGTCGTCGCTGTGGTCCTTTGTTCCGTCGCAGGTGAAGTCGGACAACTTTAATTTTGAGCGGATCGAGGACGTCCTGCCGAGCGAGGCGGATTACATCACGGTCCCGTTCCGGGCTTTGTCGCAGGCGTTCGTGCCAGGTCACTGCCTGGACTTTACGACCGACGGGGTGCTCGAGGCGGCGGTGCCGCTGATCGTCGGGCAGACGGTTTACCCAAACCACGATTTTACGGACATCAACAACGCCCTCGGCGTGATCTCGGCGGCGAACTGGGATGCCGAGGACGTCGCCCAAAAGGGTGCGCCGGGCGTCAACGTCCAGTACAAGATCGACGCTCTGATGAACCCGCGGATCTCGCGGCTGCTGCTGATGCGGCCGCCGGGGATCCACTCGACGTCGTTGACGCTGCTATTCGAATTCGATTTTTCGCACCCGGACCTGGTCGAACAAGGGCGGTTCTGGCAGCTGCTCGGCGAAGAGGTCGAGGGCTCGATCGTCAGGCTCATCGTCACCGAGATCCTGGAGTGCTGGGAAGGCTCGCTGGTGTTTATGGGTGCCGACCGGATGGCGAAACAGCTACCGGGCGATGAGGACGAGGAAGAAGATCAAGAAAGTTTTTCGGCGCAACTGGCCGAGAAGGGGGCGAAGGAGACAACGCCGCCAAATTCAGACGAGGAGAAAACTATGCAAATTCCAAAGGAAAAACGAGAGGCCCTCGGGATTGGGTTTGACGGCGAAGACGTTCCCGAGACCGAGATATTCAAGGCGTTGGAGACGCAGGCGGAGAGCCTGACAACGCTGAAAGCCGGGCTGCCGGACAACGTCGAGGAGCTGAAGGCAGCGGCCGCGGCGGGTGCGAAGCTCGTCGAGGAGAAGCGGGCGGCCGTGCTGGCTGATGCCAAGTTGGCAGAGCTGAGCGCGGACGACGCCACGGCGAAGCTCGACCCCGTGGTCGAGAAGACGATCGCCGAGGCGGACGTCGACCGGCTGCAGGAGCTCGGCGCGTACTACGGCAAAAAGGTTGCGGCGAAATTCCCGAACGGGCGTTCGTCGCTTGAGGATTCTGAGACGGTCGAGACGGCAGGCGGCGTTCAGGAAAAAGGCAAGAAATTGCCGAAAGTATCGGTCCACTAAGGCCCGGTGAACTAAACCAGTAAAGGAGAAAAAGCAAAATGCAAAATCTGATCAATGTTGATACAGCAGGTTTGGGCATCGTGGCCACTATCGAGACCAAGGATGTTCCAAAAGACACGCACGTCGCGATCACGGGCGACGCCCAGGTGGACGTCGCGGGGTCGGGCGATATCGTGATCGGCCACGTCTCGCGGGCGGCGAAGGCCGGCGAAGAGGACGCCGAGTGCACGATCGAGACGAGGTACAAGCGGCTGTTCACGGCGAAGGCGGTGGGCGGTGCTTTGGCGGCGGGAGCACTCGTGAAGGCCGGTGCCCCGGCATCGGGCAATGTCTCGACGGTGGCGACAACGGACGGATCGGACTGGGAGCTCGTCGTCGGCATCGTCTGGATCGGTGCGGCCGAGAACGCGGAGGTGACGGTCCTTGGCTACTAGTTAGCCTCGACGAAAAACAAACAGGAGAAGCAAAACTATGGGCTACGGACTAAAAGGAAAAGTTAAAGAGATCGTTCTCGGGCTGCAGGCCGTTCGCACGGATCCTGAAAACGCTCGGGATGTGAGCCTCCGCGATTACATGGCGGAGAATTTTGAGGCACCGGACAAGACGCCGCTTGCGCCGGAGCATTTGTACGCGGACCTCGACCTGGATCCGCAGCGGACGACCGTCAAGGAATTGATGGACGATGAGGACAACAAGTACCTCATGCCGCTGGTCATCCAGGACGGCGTTCGCACCGGCATGGGCATCGCCCAGCGTGAGCTGATGCAAAAGGCCCGCGAGAGAAACGTCGCGAGCCTGGCACCGGTGACCTCGGACAACCACACCGAGCGGTTCATGTCGCCGGACATCTTTCTCGATCCGATCAACACGGGCATCGTGCAGTCGACGTTCTACCCGGACCTGATCGTTCGCGAAGAGCCGGTGAACGGGCTGACGGTGACGATGCCGCAGATCGAGCTGTCGGACGCTCTGCTGAAGGACAGCGGCGAGGCGGCGACGATCGAGGAAGGCACGGTCACCTACGGGTCGAAGGACGTCAAGATCACCAAGAAGGCCCGCGGGCTGAAGGTGACTTACGAGTCGATCATGTTCAACACGCTCTCGCTGGCATCGATCTGGTTCCAGGATGCCGGCCGGCAGCTCGGCCATTCGCTCAACAGCATGGCCGTCGACCAGATCGTCGACGGCGTGTATGTCGGCGGGACCGAGGCCGCGGCGGTAGTCGGCGTCGAGGACACGAACGACGGCATTACCTGGCGAGATCTCGCCCGCGTTGCGATCCAGGGGGCACTGATCGGCCGCGTTTACACGCAGGCGATCGGCAACGCCGCGACGGTGCTCGACTTTATCGACCTCGAGGAGATGAAGAAGCAGTGGTGCGGCAACGCACTGTTGGGCACGAGGCTCAAGTCGCCGCTGACGATGCCGCAGGAGCTTTATGTCTCGACGCGCGTCGCGGCCGACCAGCTCGTGCTCAACGACCCGTCCCTCTCGCTCGTGCAGCTGACGGCGATGCCGCTGATGACCGAGACCGAGAAGATCGTGTCGAAGCAGATCGAGGCGGCATACACGTCGATCTACACGGGCTTTGCCAAGGTCATGCGGACAGGTTCGGTGATCCTGGACGGTTCGGTGGCGTGGGTGGCGGACACCAGCACGGACTTCCCGTCGTGGATGCAGCCGTTCGAGGAATAGTCGCGAGTTAATCGATCGGGCGGTCTAAACCGCCGCCCGAATTTAAGATCTGAAATTTGAAATTTGAGACACGCAGGCAGCCCTGCGGTCGGACAAGGAGAGATTTTATGGCTACGAAGAAAAAGACAGATTCACCCGCGGCGGCCGGCAAGAAGGTCGAATTGAAGGACAAGGCGACCGGGTTCTACGACCCGCAGACGGGTTTGAAGATCGTTCACGATCAGCAGGTCCAGCTCGGAGGCACGGTCGGCCGAAAGACCAACCGGGCCCTGGTATCGGGAGCCCTGCTGATCGTCGGTTCGGACGAGGCCAAGGCCGCGGCCGAAGAGGCCGAAGCGGCCACGGAGGAATAACCAATGAGCGTAAAAACGATCTGGAAAGGCATCGGGGACACCTTTATCAAGGGTGCGAACCGCATCATCAAGATCTCGCACGACGACGCGGGATGGATCGAATTGGGCGTCGGCGGTCTGCGGTTGTATCTGCTGGAGACGGCGATCACGGCCAATGTCACGACGACCACGATACCGGCCGGGCATCTCGTTCTGACATCCCATGCGACCGGTGCCGGCACTCCGTTCTATAGCGACGGGGCGAAATTGCAGGTGTGGGTCACGGGGGCGACGACGAAGGCGTCGGGGGCCGAGGTCGACACGGGGACGGACGACACGAAATTTGTGACGGCCAAGGCGATGGAGGACAGCTCGTACGCCAAGAGCGCCGCAACGGCGACCGAGCTCGACCAGGTCGCGGATGTCTCGGCATACCAGGAGTCGGTGACGGCGGCGGGTGCTTTGTCTGCCACCAAGCTTTACTCGGGCGTTGCTCTCGTCGGTGCCGGGGCGGTGACGCTGGCTGCGCCGGATGCGTCGCGGCTGGGGCAGTTAAAGGTGATCGAGATGACGGCGGACAACGGGGACGTGACGCTGAGCCTGGCAAATTGTGTCGGGCAGTCGTCGGGAACCACGGCCACATTTAACGATGTCGGCGACAAGCTGATCCTGGTCGGAGCAGCTTCGAAGTGGGTGGTGATCAAGGAAGTCGGCGTGACGCTGTCGTAAACAAATGGCTGCACTCATTGACGCAGACGAATTCAGGGAGCGGTTCGATATCGATACCGCGATCGGGGACCCGCGGATCGAGCCGCATATATCCTCGGCCTCGAAGCGTCTGCGTGAATGGGTGGGCGATACGAACTACGACGCGTGTCTCACGCTGATCGCGACGCCGGATGAGGATGACGACGACGGGAACCTGATGCTCGCCATCCTGCGGAACGCGGAAGCCCATTTGACGTTCCATTACTCGCTGCTGTCGATGAACTATCCGTTGTCGTCGAAGGGAATTGTCGGGACGGCGATGTCGGACGAGGCGAAGGAGGTCAGGAAATACTTGTCACCGAAGGATACGGCGGAGGTGGCGGTGCAGTTTTTGGATGCGGCGGAAATGATCGCGAGGCCGTATAGGACGGCGGACACGAGCACGCCGGGGATCATCGTTGTCAGCGAGTCGGACGGTTCTTGTGAAGCTGTTACACGGCCGTGCCCGTGAGCGAGGGGGCGAGGGCGTGAGGGAGCGAGGGCGTGCCCGGAAATGCACAGTGCACAATGCACAGTGCACAATTTGAGACCGAAGAATGGCGGAAGCGATCGTAAAAGTCGATACCCATGAGCTCGAGGAGCTGGGGCGGGATATTCGGAAGGCGAAGGAGATCCTGTTACGCCGGCTCGGCATACGCGGGAAGAAGCACCTGATGGACGAGGTGCCTTACGAAACCGGGAATCTGAGAGGTGGAGTAAGCGACCCGGACATTGACAACCAGGCAATGACGGCGACTTTGACGGTTACGGCACGATCGGGGGCGTCGTTGGCGGGTGTCGGGCAGGTGATGAGCGCGGATGGGAAATTCGTGAAGAACGTCAGACTGCGTCCGTCGCCGGCTTATAACTATGCGGAGGTCGTGGCCCGGGGGAACAAGAAAGCCACGCTGACGCCGACGCATGCTAGGGCGTTTTTGATACCGGTCTCGGGGCGGCCAAGCAAGGGGGGGTATCTGATGGTCGGCGGGCAGATCTATATCATTCGCAAGAGCCGGAAAGGGCAGAAGGCGAATCCGTTCGACGAGCGGGCGGCACGGAAAGTTGAGGCTGAAGCACCGGCGGTGGCGAAACGCGTGCTTGAGGAGTTTGTTTAGGTTCCGGGTTCCGGGTTCCGAGTTCCGGGTTTCGGGTTCCGGGTTGGGGAATTGATATGAAGTACTGGCTCAAAGGCATAGGCGGGACATTTATCGGGGCCGTTAAGCGGATCCTGCGGATCGGGCATGACGACGCGGGGTGGATCGAGGTCAACGGGAAGCGGTTCGTGGTGCTCGACGTCGCGATAACGGCGGATGTGACGACGACGACGCACCCGGACGGCACCGAGGGACGCACGACACACGCGACGGGTGCGGGCAAGATCTTTACGGCTGAGTCCGGCAAGTGGCAGGAGGTCGCGGGCAGCGGTGAGGGCGAACCGGGTGGTGGTCAGTTTTTGTCGGCGGAGGTCCAGCTGGACAATGACGACATTCTCACTCTGTCGAGTGTTCCTTTTCAGATCATCCCGACAGCCGGTCCGGGGACGGTGATCGTGCTTGTCCGCCTGCGGTTGGAGATAAACACGCTCGGCGGTGCTTATGCAGGCGTGGGTGCGGGCGATAAGTTTGCGTGTACTTATGGCACGGACTGGGCGGACGATGCCGCGTGCGAATCGGTTGCAATGCAGAACCGCTTGCAGGCACAAGGCAGATATCTCGTTATTTTAGACCAGCCGCGACACCAAAGCACTCCCGGTCAGTCGATATTCATTCGTGTAGAGGATGGTGTTGATGATAAGGGAATATTCCTCAGGATCGACGGAGCCGACCCTACAGGTGGTCACGTTGACAATTTCGTTAAAGCCACCTGTTTGTACGAGGTTGTCACGCTCTCATAACTCTATGAAAACACTAACCCTCATCCTCATTCTCGCAGCCTCGACGTTTGGGCAGATCGTGGTGACGGCTCCGCGGGGGACTGTGGGTCAAGGGGACTTTGACGTGACGGTGAACGCGGGGCCGGACCTGACGGGGCTGATCGCGTACCAATTCAACATCTACTACGACCCGAGCGTGATCGCCGTGCCGCCGACCGAGGCCGAGAACTTCGGCTGCACGACCGAGGGCACGCTGGCCGAGAACCTGATCGCGGTCTGCAACGGCTATGAGCCGGGATTGCTCCGCGTCGTCGTCTATGGGGCGAATGAGCTAACAGGCGGCAGCGGGGCCATATTGATCGTGCATTTTCACAGCGTCGGCACGGGCACGTCGAAGCTGTGCTTTCGTAACGGGCGGATGTGGCTGTGGCCGCAGGGCGAAGTGGCGTCGAGTTATAAGAACGGGTTGGTGACGGTGGAGTAGGGTCAAGGAGAAAAGAACATGGCAGGAAAATCGGATTATTTGGAAAACAAGATCTTGGATCATGTTCTGCGGAACACGGCGTACACGTCGCCAGCGGCGGTCTACATGGGCCTGTTCACGGCGGCGCCATCAGACGCGGGCGGCGGGACTGAGGTTTCGGGTAATAACTACAGCCGGACCGCGATCACCTTTGGAGCGGCCTCGGGCGGGGCGATCACGAACTCGGCTGATGTTACGTTCCCGACGCCATCAGGCAGTTGGGGAGCTTGTACGCATTTTGGCATCTTTGACCAGGCATCGGCCGGGAACCTGCTCTATTGGGGTGCGTTGGCCCAAACCGAGACGCCGCTCTCGGGCAACATCGTCAAGTTCCTTGCAGGCGACATCGACGTTACTGAGGACTAATGCTTCTTCTGACATCAACCAGCGACAAGCTCCAGGTGGTGACGGCGTCGGCCGTGACGGTGGACTCGCAGGCGTCGTATGTCGATAACAACGGCGGGACGATCACGCCGGGACGGAACAACGAGAACATCACGAGCAACCTGACGACCGACGTGGTCGATCCGCCGGGGTCGGGTGTCCAGCGGAACGTCCAGTCGCTGATCCTGCGGAACAAGCACGGCTCGAGCTCGAACGCGATCACTGTGCAGCATTACGACGGCACGAACACCGTCGAGCTGATCAAGTACACGCTGCTGGCGGGCGAGACGCTGCAGTACCTGGACGGCGTTGGATTTCAGGTCCTCGATGCCAGCGGGCAATTAAAGACGACAAGTTCTATACCTGCGGCGGGCCTGACCGGCGTTCTGCGGGCTGACGCGGGCCTTCTTTCGGTGGACAGCGATGTGACCGATATCGTCGCCGCGGCGAGCACGGCGACGGCGGGCAAGATCGAGGTCGCGGACCAGAGCGAGATGGAGACCGGGACCAGCACGTCGCTCGCGGTGTCGCCGGGCAATCAGCACTTTCATCCAGGACATCCGAAATGCTGGGGCAAGGCAAGCGTTGCGGGCGGCACGCCGACGCTCAACGTGAGCTATAACGTCACGTCGATCACCGACACGAACACGGACCAGCTGACGGTGACGATCGCCAACGATTTTTCGACCGCTCATTACGCGATGCAGGTGTCGATCGAGGCGTCGACGACGACGCTGTCGGCGACGACGACTTCGCTGGCGGTCTTCATCCGCAACGCAACGCTGCTGGCGGGGTCGTTCATTATCCAGGCATGCGAGTTCGACGTCGGCGCCGCCACGGATCCGTCGTCGTGGCATTGGACGGGGTGCGGCGATATCTAAATATGAAGGAGATCGAGAAGAAAAGTTTACCGCCGGAGACGGTCTTTGTCCTGATCCACATGGCCGACGACACCGTCGGCATAATGCAGTTCGTGACGGACGACCATAAGGTCGTTCAACGCGAGGCCACGAAAGAGAACATCGCGGCCGAGATCGAGCGGTCGGAGTTTGGCGAGGGCAAGAAGCCGGTCAAAAGCTGGAAGGTGATCGACCCGAGCGAGATCCCGCAGGACCGCACGTTTAGAAATGCGTGGACGCACAGCAAGGGCAAGATCGTCCACGACATGCCGAGGGCGAGAGAGATCCATCGCGGGCGGCTGCGAGAGGCCCGGAAACAGCTTCTTTTGGAACTTGACGCAGCGTATATGAAGGCCGATGAAGCGGGCGAGACGGTGGAAAAACAGCGGATCGCCAAAGAGAAGCAAAGGCTGCGGGACGTGACCGCACATCCTGACACCGAGAAAGCAAAGACCGTCGATGAACTGAAAACCGTTTGGCCGATATGAGTTTTATTGCCGATCCAAATATGACCGTAAAGGGCTGGTTCGATCCGACGCTGACGTTGGACGGCTGGTTCGACGATGAGCTGGCGGTCACGGCGACTGAAGTCCATCTTGCCGGCAGTGCGGCCGGAGCATCGACATCAGCGGCATCTGCGCAGATCACGAAGCCGCTTGTTGCGACAAGCTCCGGCGTCGGCACCGATTCAGCCCTGGCTAAACTGATCAAGCAGCTGGTCGCCGGTGCCGCGGGAGTGGGCGTCGCGGCCGCAGTCCTGACGCTCGTTATTCCGCTGGCGGCGACATCGGCGGGCAGCTCGCAAGCGACGGCCGCAGCAAGAGTAGAGAAGCGTCTTGTTGTAACCGGGGGGGCGGGTACATCGGCGGCAGCGGCGAGCATCACGCGGGAGATCGACCTTTTGGCGGCACCTGCGGGCATCGCGACGGCCGCGGCCAATGCCAATGTCGAGCGGCATCTTTCCGCGGTGTCCGGCGGTCTCGGGACAGCGGCCGCAAATGCAACCGTCGAGCACGATCTGGCCGGGGCCAGTGCGGGAGCGGGAACCGCGGCGGCGGACCTGACGGTCGGCGGCTCGGCGGAGATCGATCTCGAGGGATCGGCGGACGGCGTCTCGGCGGCCGAAGGCGTGCTGACGAACTTTTTCCCGCTGTCAGGCTCGAGCGAGGGCGTCGCAAATGCTGCTGCCGAACTGAACATCACGCGGAGATTCGCGGCACCCGTCGCTGGCACATCGAATGCCGCCGCGAGCCTGACGCGCGAGGTGCATTGTGCGGCGTCATCAGGGGGGGCATCGGCGACGGCCGCCGGCCTGACACGCCGGATCGCTCTCGCGTCCGCGACGGCCGGCACATCGACGACCGATGCGAGATTGGTCATCGAGATCATCGGGACCGTCGAGACGTGGAATTTTTCGATAAACACGCTGAGGACAACCGACCTTTCACCGGGCATCGGGGTGCAGGTTTTCGACTTCCCGGCGAACAGCGTGACGGTCACAGAATCGAGTGTATGAGCCAGGAGAAAACATATCCGCTCGGCGACCAGGTCAGGGTCCTGGCGATCTTTCGACAGCCGGACGAGGACGGCGTGATGCAGATAGGCGACCCGGATACGGTGAAGTTCAGCTACAAGGCCCCATACGCCGACGACGTGGAGCTCGTCTACGGAACGGACACGGAACTGGTAAGGGAGTCCGAGGGGCGATACCGGGTCGATCTCGGGGCCGACACGGTCGGGCGGTGGCGTTACAAATTCTTTGCGGAAGGCAGGGGAAAGGCGGCACAGAAAGGCCATTTCAAAGTGGAGGCAGACGATTTTTAGAAAATGCCAGTTGATACGGACAAGCCGGCGGAGCTGTTGCTCTTTGATTTTTTGACCGAGCAGGTCGCGGCGGCGGCGGCGGGGGATGTGCTGTTTGAGCTGGAGCTGCACGACACGGTGTATCAGAAGATCGCGACGCCGCGGGGGGTGAGGATCTCGGACGCGGTGGGCGACATGGCACCGGTGAGCGGCAACGAGATCAAGGAGTGGAACGTCAGCATCCAGCTCGTCTGCTACTCACGCGTCGAGGGCAAAAACCAGAAGGAACGGGCGGAGGCTCTCATGGACGTCTGGAAGCTTGAAAAGGAAATGTACCGGCTGCTGCTCGAGCACAACGACCTAGGGGCCCGGGTATGCGACGTGCTGCCCGAGACCGGCTCACGCAGCTATGACGTCCTGGACGGCAACCCGTATGCGGTGGCGAATATTCCGGTGACGATAAACAGTCGCAGATAGAAAAAGGCGAGATGCCAACAAGGAGACAAGCATGAGCAAAGAAGAAA
>Ga0070690_100000171_pt1 | contig 33181 bp, 23 predicted proteins | sample KBSS33HmetaG_FD_64671 | JGI IMG/M metagenome (GOLD analysis project Ga0070690, IMG submission 64671) | Switchgrass rhizosphere microbial communities from Kellogg Biological Station, Michigan, USA - KBS S3-3H metaG | ecosystem: Host-associated > Plants > Roots > Rhizosphere ... | reverse complement strand
CTCCGAAGAGTTCCCGACGCTCTCACCCGACGGTCAGCTCCTCGCCTTCGTCCATCGCGACTCCGGCGGCGCGAGCATCTTCGCGCAGCGGGCCGGAAGCCGGAAGCCGATGAATCTCACGCTCGACTGCAAGCTCGAGAGTCTGGCCCCGGCCTTCTCCCCCGATGGCAGCCAGATCGCGTACGCGTCGCAGTGCGGCGAGGGCGGCCTCTTCGTGATGAGCGCGACGGGAGAGAACGCGCGCCGCGTGACGAGCTTCGGGAGCGATCCGGCGTGGTCGCCCGACGGCCGCGAGCTCGTCTTTTCGACCGAGCCCATCGTCCGACCCTACGGGCGCCAGGGCACGAGCGAGCTGTGGGCAGTCGAAATGGGATCGGGCAAGACGCGGAAGGTCCTGACCACTGACGGAGTCCAGCCGAACGTCTCTCCGCACGGATTGCGGATCGCGTACTGGGCGCTTCCCCCGGGCGGAAGCCAGCGGGACGTTTGGACGATTCCGTACAAGGGTCTCGCGGCGGGAGAGACACCCGTTCCCGTTACGCAGGATGCGGCGGTCGACTGGAACCCGGTGTGGGCGCCGGACGGCCACAGCCTCTACTTCCTCTCGAACCGCAACGGCGTGATGAACCTCTGGCGCGTCCCGATCGACGAGGCGACGGGAAGAGTCCTCGGTCCGGCCGAGCCGCTCTCGCTTCCGGCCCGCGAGGTCGGGGGCATCGCCGTGGCCCAGGACGGCCACCACCTCGCCTTCGTCGACCGGCGAACGACGCACGCGATCGACCGGATCACCTTCGACGCCGGCGGCCAGCTTGCCGGCAAGCCACAGCCGATCTACGAAGGCTCGCAGGAAATGGCTGACCTCGATCTGTCACCGGACGGCAAGATGCTGGCGGTCGACTCACGCGGCGGCGCTCAGGACGACCTCTTTCTGCTCACGGTGGACGGCGCGGCGTTTCGTCAGCTTCTCGACGACACGCCGAAGGATCGCCATCCGACGTTCTCGCCCGATGGCAAGCGTCTCTACTTCATCTCCGACCGAACCGGACGATACGAGGTCTGGGTGCTCTCGACCGACGGGAGCGGCCTGACCCAGGTGACGGAGAGCGACAAGGACACTCTCATCGAGCCCCTGATCTCTCCGGACGGCCGGCGCGTCGCGGCGCACACGGCCGTGATCGGTGCCCTGTTTCCGGTAAACGACAAGGGCCTCGCCGGCCCGATGGAGGAGATCCGCGGCCCCGCCGACGGCGTCATGTTCTTTCCCTTTGCGTGGTCGCAGGACGGCAAGGTTCTCTTCGGAGCGAGCGTCACCCTCAAGGACCACGCGTCGACGAGCCTTCTCGCCTACGACGTGGAGACGAAGAAGCTCTCGGTAGCCGTGACGGGATTCAAGACTCTCGGGCACGCGAGCCGGGCATCGAGCTGGGGGGACCACCTGGCGTTTCGCGACGCCGACGGAATCCACCTCGCGGACCTGACGGCCAAGACGGAGCGGCTCGTCCTGCCGAATCCGCCGTCAGGCGTCTACAACAACCTCGCCTGCCGAAACGCCACCTGCTACGTCGTGCGCGTCGGCAGCAACTCCGACGTGTGGATGCGGACCGAGGCGGAGCCGAAGCGTTGACCCTCTCGGCCGGCTCCAAGCTGGGCCCCTACGAGATCCTCGCGCCGATCGGAGCGGGGGGGATGGGCGAGGTCTATCGTGCCCGCGACCCCCGCCTCTCGCGCGAGGTGGCGATCAAGGTCCTGCCCTCGTCGTTCTCGGCCGACGCCGACCGCCTCCGACGCTTCGAGCAGGAGGCCAAGGCGGCGGGAGTCCTGAACCATCCCAACATCACGGCGGTCTACGACATCGGCACTCATGAGGACGCCCCCTACGTCGTACAGGAGCTCCTCGAGGGCGAGACGCTCCGCTCGGAGCTCGCGGGGGGGCGCTTCTCGCCGCGCAGGGCCATCGACACGGCGACGCAGGTCGCGGAGGGACTGGCCGCGGCGCACGAGAAGGGAATCGTCCACCGGGACCTCAAGCCCGACAACGTCTTCGTCACGCGTGACGGCCGCGTCAAGATCCTCGACTTCGGCCTCGCCAAGCTGACGCTGACGGAGGGGGCCGCCTCGGGCGGCACGAACATTCCGACCGAGACGAAGGGCACCGAGCCTGGCGTCGTGCTCGGGACGCTCGGCTACATGGCGCCCGAGCAGGTGCGCGGGAAGCCAGCCGACGCGCGCAGCGACATCTTCTCCTTCGGCGCGATCCTGTACGAGATGCTCTCGGGCAAGAGGGCGTTCCAGGGCGACTCGGCGGCCGACACGATGTCGGCGATCCTCAAGGAAGACCCGCCGGATCTTTCGGTGACCAACCAGGCCATCTCACCGGGGCTCGAGCGCATCGTCCGCCACTGCCTCGAGAAGAACCCGGAGCGCCGGTTCCAATCCGCGCGCGACCTCGCCTTCAACCTCGGCGAGCTCTCCGGCGCCTCCGGCACGGCGATCTCGGGCGCCGCTCCTCGGGCGGCCCGTCGGCTGCCCCTGGCGCCGATCGCCGCGCTCGCGGCCGTGCTCGCCGCCTTCGCCGCCGGGCATTTTCTCTGGAGGCCGCCGGCTCCGTCGACGCCGACCTTTCGCCGGCTGACGTTCCGCCGCGGCAACATGGGCACGGCGCGATTCGCGCCCGACGGGCACAGCGTCGTCTACGGCGCCTCCTGGGAGGGAGCGCCCCTCGAGATCTACACGACGCGCCCGGAGGGGCCGGAGTCGACGCCCATCGGCGTCAAGAACGCGGACCTGTACTCCGTTTCGCCTTCCGGCGAGCTCGCCATCTCGCTTCGGGATCGCTTCCTCGCCGGACCCGCGGGCGTCGGCACGCTCGCGACTGTTCCGATCGGCGGAGGCTCCCCGCGGCCGATCGCGGAATTCGTCGAGCGCGCGGCTTGGACGCCGGACGGCAAGCAGCTCGCCGTGCTCCGCTTCCTGGAGGGCCACTACCGCATCGAGCTGCCGCTCGGCAAACCGATCTACACGACGGAGCACAGGCCCCTGGTTCCACGCCTCTCGCCCCGAGGCGACCGGTTCGCGTTCCTCGAGAGATCGCTCGGACAAACCGCCGTCCGCGTGGTCGACCTTCAGGGAAAGAGCGCGACCCTCGCCGCTTCGACCCGGGGACAGGGAGTCGCCTGGGCCCCGTCGGGCGCGGAGGTCTGGTACGACGACCGCGGGGAGCGGGGCCAGTACCTCCTGAAGGCGGCCGACCTCGCGGGGCGCGTGCGCATCCTCGCGAGCCTGCCCGTCGGGCTGATCGTTCACGACATCTCCGGCGACGGGCGAGTCCTGGTGGAGCGATACGACAGCCAGGCGGGAGTCTCGGTGCTCGCTCCGGGCGAACCGCACGAGCGCGATCTGACCTGGTTCGACCGCTCGGCCCTCGTCGGGCTCGCGGACGACGGCCGATCGGTCCTCTTGAACGAGGCCGGCGACGCGGCCGGTGCGGCGGGGGCCTTCTACGTCCGCAGGACGGACGGGTCGCCGGCCGTCAAGCTCGGCGAGGGGACGGCCCTGGACTTCTCCGCCGACGGCAACTGGGTGCTCTCCCGAAAGGCCGACGCGAAGACGGGCTTCGACCTGACGCCGACGGGGACCGGAACGCCCGTCACGATCGAGGAGGCCGGCTTCGAGACCCTGGGGGGCGCGGTTCTGTTTCCGGATGGAAAGCGGCTGCTTCTCCAGGGCGCCGAGCGAGGACAAAAACGGCGACTCTACGTCCAGGACCTGCCATCCGGGAAACCGCGCCCCGTCAGCAAAGCCCCCTACGGATTCGGCGTCCGCCCGATCTCGCCCGACGGACGGTGGATCGTGGCCTACGGCGACTGGAGCGAGGACGTGTTTCTCCTGCCCGTTTCCGGAGGAGAGCCGCAGACGATTCCGCACTCGAAGGATCTCGACCTGATTCAGTGGACGCCGGACGGAAAATTCCTCTACGCCTCGATCGGCGGGAGCATCCCCGCTCGTCTCGTGCGGGTGGAAGTCGCGACGGGCCGACGCGAGCCCTGGAAGGATCTCGCCCCGGCCGGCCTCTCCGGGCTCATCGAGATCTCCCAGGTCTGCGTGACCCCGGACGGGAAGTCCTACGCCTACGGCTACGGCCGCGCGGGAATCTCCGACCTCTACGTGATCGAAGGCCTGAAGTAGATGACGCTCGCGGCCGGTTCCAAGCTGGGCCCCTACGAGATCCTGGACCAGATCGGCGCCGGGGGGATGGGCGAGGTGTACCGGGCGCGGGACACGCGGCTCGACCGCACGGTCGCCGTCAAGGTCCTTCCCCGCCGGTTCGCGGAGGACGCCGAGATGCGCCGGCGCTTCGAGCGCGAGGCGCGCGCGATCTCCGCGCTGACCCATCCCCACATCTGCGGGCTGCACGACGTCGGCTCCCAGGAGGGCATCGAGTACCTCGTGATGGAGTACCTCGACGGCGAGACCCTCGTCGACCGGCTCGCCCGCGGCCCGCTGCCGGCCGCGCAGGCGATGCGCTTCGGAGCCGAGATCGCGGACGCCCTCGCCGCCGCGCATCGCGCCGGCATCGTGCACCGGGACCTCAAGCCGGGGAACGTGATGCTCACGAAATCGGGCGTCAAGCTGCTCGACTTCGGCCTGGCCAAGCCCGAGGCGCCGGCCGCCACGGCGAACTCCGTCCTCCCGACTCAGGCCCGGCCGCTGACCGAGCGTGGAACCGTGCTCGGCACCTTCCAGTACATGTCTCCCGAGCAGCTCGAAGGCAAGGAGGCCGACGCGCGCTCCGACATCTTCGCGCTCGGAGCCGTGCTCTACGAGATGCTGACCGGAAAGAAGGCGTTCACGGGCGCCTCTCAGGCTTCGCTGATCACCGCGATCATGTCGGCGCAGCCGACGCCGGTCTCCTCGGTCGACGCCATGGCCCCTCCAACGCTCGACCGCCTCGTCCAGACCTGCCTCTCCAAGGATCCCGACGAGCGCTGGCAGTCCGCCCATGACGTGGCCAAGGAGCTGCGCTGGATCGGAGAGGGCTCGGCAGCGGGAGCGCAGGCGATCGCCGCGCGCGCGGGCGGGTCCGCGCGGCGCCGGGTCGGCGGCTCGGTCGCCTGGATCGCGGCCGGGGTTGCCCTCCTCGCGGGCGCCTACTTCGCCAACGCGCTTCGCCTCGCAAGGAGCGAGCGCCCGCATCCGATCCATTCGTACCTCATCCCTCCGGAGAGGACCGCGTTTCACCTCACGGGCGACGACGCCGGCCCGATCTCGCTGTCCCCGGATGGCGAGCACCTGGTCTTCGGCGCCGGCACCCAGCTCTGGGTCCAGTCGGTGCGGACGGGCGCCACGACGCCGCTGACCGGCACCGACGGCGCCCGCTTTCCCTTCTGGTCTCCCGATGGCCGGTCGATTGGCTTCTTCACCGACGGCCAGCTGAAGACGAAGGACATCGCGGGGGGGCCGGTCCAGGTCCTTTGTGACGTCCAGAACGCCCGCGGCGGGACCTGGGGCAAGGACGGCGTCATCGTCTTCGCGCCGGACGTTCGCGGCGGTCTCGTCCGCGTCGCGGCGACGGGCGGAAAACCCGCTCCGCTCACCCGGCTCGACACTTCCCAACACACCACGCACCGCTGGCCCTGGTTCCTGCCGGACGGACGCCACCTCGTATACCTCGCGGCGAGCCACGAGCACGCGTTCTCGGATCAGAACGGCGTCTTCGTCGTCTCGGTGGACGGGAAGGAGAACCGCCGCCTGATGCAGCTCGACGGGAACGCGCAGTTCGCGGGCGGCCGGCTTTTCTGGGTGCGAGACAAGACCCTCTACGCCCAGCGCTTCGACCCGGTCCGGGCCGCCTTCTCCGGGGATCCCGTCCGCATCCAGGAGAACGTCCACCATGACACGGGGATCTGGCGCGGAACCTTCACCGTCTCGGACAACGGCCTCCTCGCCTATCAGGAGTCGTGGAACGAGCCGGGCGGCCAGCTCGCCTGGTTCGACTTGACCGGCAAGCGCCTGTCGACGTCGGGCGAGCGAAGCGTCGCCTACTGGCCCCGTCTCTCGCCCGACGGGAAGCACGCGGCCCTCCTGCTCGGCGACCCCAACGCGGACGTATGGGTTCAGGACCTCGAGCGCGGCGTCCGGCAGCGGGCGACGAGTCGGGGGCAGGTCGTCTCCGCGCCGGTCTGGTCGTCGGACGGATCCGAGATCGCCTTCCTGGCGCAGCCCCCGGGTCGTTTCCTCGTGGTCGCCGCTCGCTCCGACGGCTCCGCCAGCGAACGGACGGTTCTGGACACGCAAGACCGCTACGAGCCGACCGACTGGTCTTCCGACGGAAAGTACATCCTCTGCGACAAGGGCCCTCTGGGCGCGACGCACATCTGGGCGATTCCCGTGGCCGATCCGGCGAAGGCCTTCCCGGTCGTCCAGACGTCCTTCGCGGAGCGCAGCGGCCAGTTCTCCCCGGACACTCGCTGGGTCGCGTATCGATCTCTCGAGCCCGCGAACTCGGCCGTCTACGTCACGCCCTTCCCCGACGGCGGCGCGAAGTGGCAGGTGTCTCTCGGTTCCGCGACGCAGCCGCGCTGGAGCCGGGACGGCCGGACCGTGTATTTCCTCTCGACCAACAACGAGTTGATGGCGGCGGACGTCGACGGGCGTGGGCCGCGATTCGAGGCCAAGGCGCCTCGCACGCTCTTCCGGACGAATCTCTTCTTCGGTCCGAGACAGGGCTTCTACGGTTTCGACGTCTCCCCCGATCCGAATCGGCTCCTCCTCAACACCGCCGGCGAGGCCGAGCAGCCCCGCGTCGCGCTCGTGGTCCATTGGGACGCGGACCTGCCGAAATGAGCGGAGAGATCGCATGGCCCTAGAACGCGCGCTCAAGACCAAGGACATCGTCCTCTTCAACGTGGCCGCGATCGTCGGCATGCGCTGGATCGCGCTCGCCGCCGCGAACGGGCCCTCGTCGCTCTCGCTGTGGGTGCTGGCCGCGGTCGTGTTCTTCATCCCGCAGGGATTCGCGGTGACGGCGCTCGCGTCGGCGATCCCCGAGGAGGGCGGCCTCTACGTCTGGACGACGAAGGCGTTCGGGCAACGGCAGGGGTTCCTGGCGGGTTGGCTCTACTGGGCGTCCAACATCACGTACTTCCCGACGCTCACGCTCTCGACGGTCGTCTTCGCGCTCTACGTCTTCGGCACGCGTTTCGCGGCTCTCGAGCAGAGCCCGCTCTACGCCGCCGGCGCGAGCCTGGCGCTCCTGACGATCGCGCTTCTCTTCAACATCGTGGGGGTTAAGACGGGAAAGTGGGTACAGAACATCGGCGGGCTCGCGCAGTGGATTCCGTCCGGCGCGCTCCTGCTCGTCGGCGTGATCGCGCTCACGAAGAGCGGCTCCGCGACGCCGATGCCCCCGCAATCGCTGCTCCCCAACTTCGCGCAGCTCCCGACGATCCTCTTCTTCGCCAACCTCTGCTTCGGCTTCGCGGGGCTCGAGCTCGCGCCGTGCATGGCGGGCGAGGTCGTCGAGCCCAAGAAGACGTTCCCGCGCGCGATCATCATCTCCGGGCTGTCGATCGCGGCGGTCTACCTGACGGGCACCCTCTCGCTGCTGTGGGCGCTGCCGCAGGGCCAGGTCTCGATCCTCTCCGGCGTCAACATGGCGATCACGAAGGCGGGGGCGGAGCACGGGATGCCCTGGCTCGGGCCGCCGATCGCTCTCCTCATGACGCTCGCGGGGCTGGGGGGCGTCGGCGCGTGGCTGATCGCGACCGCGCGACTGCTCTTCGTGGGCGGGCTCGACCGCTACCTGCCGCCGATCTTCGCGCGGACGCACGCGAAGTGGAAGACGCCCTGGTTCGCGATGCTGTTCCAGGCGGTCTTCTCCGCCGTCTTCATCGTCGCGGCGCAGTGGGGCGGCACCGTGAAGGAGGCGTACCTGAAGCTCGTCAACGCGACGCTGATCGTCTACTTCCTGCCCTACCTGTACATGTTCGCCTCGGCGATTCGGTTGCGTCGGGAGATCCTCCGCCAGCCCGGTGCGATTCCGGTACCCGGCGGGAAGTTCGGGAGCGTCTTCTGGAACTCTCTCGGATTCGTCACGACGTTCGTCTCGATCGTCCTCGCGCTGATTCCGCCCGCCGACACGCCGGACAAGATGAGCTTCTTCGTTCAGGTCTTCATCGGCTCATTCGGATTCCTTGCCGCCGGCCTCGTTCTCTACGCGCTCGCGGAACGCCGCAAGCAGCGGCGGGACGCGGCCGCCGCCTGAGCTTCGAGCCGCCGGCCGGGCGATAGAATCCGAGGGTCTTCGGAGGATCCCCCTTGCCCCTCACGCCCGGTACTCGCCTGGGCTCCTACCAGATCGTCGAGCCAATCGGCGCCGGCGGCATGGGAGAGGTCTATCGGGCGCGCGATTCCCAGCTCGAGCGCGACGTGGCGATCAAGGTCCTTTCGGACGCGCTCGTCCGTCAACCCGAGAACCTCGCGCGCTTCGCCCGCGAGGCCCGAGCGCTGGCCGCCGTGAATCATCCGAACATCGCCGCGATCTACGGACTCGACGAGAAGGACGGCATGCGGTTCCTCGTGCTCGAGCTCGTCGAGGGCGAGCCGCTGGACCTGAGGATCGCCCGCGGACCGATCCCTCTGCCCGAGGCCCTGGACCTCGCCGGCCAGATCGCCGACGCGCTCGCGGCGGCGCACGAGAAGGGAATCGTCCATCGGGACCTGAAGCCTTCGAACGTGCGCCTCACGCCATCGGGCCGCGCGAAGGTGCTCGACTTCGGCCTCGCCAAGAACGTCGAGGAGGAGGCCGTCTCCTCCGTCTCGACGACCGCGCCGACCGCGCGGACGGCCGAGGGCGCGATCGTGGGATCGCCCGCCTACATGAGTCCGGAGCAGGCCCGAGGGAGGCCGCTCGACCGCCGCACGGACCTCTGGTCGTTCGGATGCCTCCTCTTCGAGATGCTGACGGGCGAGCGCGCGTTCCGGGGCGAGACGGCCTCGGACTGCATCGCGGCGATCCTCGGCCGGGAGCCGGCCTGGAGCACTCTTCCGCGAGGGACGCCGGCGGGCGTGCGCCGCGTCCTGCGGCGCTGTCTCGAGAAGGATCCCGAGCACCGCGTGCGTGACGCCGCCGACGTCCGCCTCGAGCTCGACGCCGCGAAGCGCTCGCGGCCGGGTCCACCGTCCGCGCGGCCGAAGCGCCCGAAGGCGATCGGGAGCGTCCCCTCCGCGCCCCCGCGCCTGACGCAGCTCACCCTCGCGCGGGGCCTCGAGGAGTCGCCCGTCTTCTCGCCGGACGGCCGGGAGATCGCCTACACGGCCGACGTGGATGGCGTGCGCAAGATCTTCGTCCGCCCCACGAGCGCCGGCAGCGGGACGGCGGTCACCTCCGGCCCGTTCGACGACATCCAGCCCGCGTGGTCGCCCGACGGAGACCGGCTCGCCTTCGTACGCGCCCGGGAGTCTGGACGCAAGCTCGAGCCCAGCGACGTGTTCGGCTGGTTCCTGGGCGGCGACGTCTGGACCGTGGATCGCCGCTCGGGCGAGGCCTCGCGACTCATCGAGGACGCCTACAACCCGGCGTACTCGCCGGACGGCGGCTCGATCGCCGTCGACGCGCCCTGGGCCGGCCAGCGGCGTCTCTGGCTGGTCGACACGCACGGGCGCAATCGCAAGCAGCTCACGAGCGACAGCTCGGAGGCGATCGCGCACGTCCGCCCTCGCTGGTCGCCGGACGGCCGCCGCATCGTGTTCCAGAGCATCGAGAGCACGAAGTTCGACATCCGCGTCGTCGACCTGCAGAGCCAGAAGCTCCTCTGGGTGACCAACGACCTCTTCCAGGACATCCAGCCGGTCTGGTCGCCGTCGGGCCGCCACGTCTACTTCGCCTCGTACCGGAGCGGCGGCCTGAACCTCTGGCGCATCGCGGTCTCCTCGGGCGGGAAGCCCCGCGCCGCGCCGCAGCAGCTCACGACGGGCGCCGGCCAGGACGTCGAGCCTTCGGTTTCGCCGGACGGAGCCCGCCTCGCGTTCACGATCCGCAAGCAGAACGCCGATCTCTGGACGCTGCCGGTCGACCCGGACTCCGGGCGGCCGACCGGCGCCCCGGAGGAGGCGATCGCGACGCAGCGCGAAGACAGCCGCGGTTCCTGGTCGCCCGACGGCCGCTTCATCGCGTTCAACTCCGATCGCACGGGCGAGATGAACGTCTGGATCCACGACCGGAAGCAGCGCTCCGAGCGTCCTCTCACGAGCGGAGCGGGCGGCGACTACCAGGCGACCTGGTCGCCCGACTCCCGGACACTCGTCTTTTTCTCCTCGCGCTCGGGCATGCCGAACATCTGGACCGTCGACATCGAAACCGGCGCGCTGCGCTCGCTGACCGAGTCCGCGTCGCTCGACATCAACCCGTTCTTCTCGCCGGACGGACGCTCGATCGCCTTCCAGTCGGACCGCACCGGGCGGCTCGAAGTCTGGGTGATGGACGCGCAGGGCAAGGGCCCGCGTCCGCTGTCCAACGTGGGCGTCGGCGGGCACTTCCTCCGCTGGACACGCGAGGGCGACGCCGTGCTCTTCCGGTGTCCCGCCGCCGGCAGGGCGATGCTCGCGCCCGTCTCCGGCGGCGACGCCATCCCCGTCCCGGAGGTCGCCGGAGGCGCGCACATGTCGCTCTCGCCGGATCACTCGCGCGTCATGGACGTCGTCGGCCACAAGACGCTATGGGTCTCGCCGCTCTCCGGCGGCAAGCCGGAGGCCGTCTTCGCGTTCGACGACCCCGACGCGCGGATCGACTATCCCGTCTGGTCTCCCGACGGCCGCGCCATTCTCTTCGACCGTTTCCGCCCGCAGGGCGGCGACATCTGGATGCTGGACGGCGTCGAGTGAACTCCCTCTCGCGCTAAACTGCTCCCACTTCCGATGACTCTCGCCGTCATCGTCCTCGGCATCGTCCTCGCCGGCGGGACGATTTCCGATGCCTGGCCGGCATCGACGCCGGAGGCTCAAGGAATGGATCGCGCCGTTCTGACCTCGCTCGACGCCGAGCTCGCTTCGGGCAGGCAGGGCTACGTCGACTCGATGCTCGTGATCCGGCACGGCCGGCTCGTCTACGAGAAGACCTACGACCGCTCGAAGGACTACGCGCGCCTCTTCGCGGGCAAGGGATTGCCGGGGATCTACAACTACTACGATCCGGGCTGGCACCCGTACTACAAGAAGACGCGGCTGCACACGATGCAGTCGGTGTCGAAGAGCGTGACCTCGGCGCTCATCGGGATCGCGATCGCCCGCGGCGAGATCCCGGGCGCCGGCGCGAGGGTGATGCCGTTCTTCGCCAACTTCAAGATCCCGGCCGATCCGCGGCGCGATCGCATGACGCTCGAGGACGTCCTCACGATGCGCACGGGCATCCGCTGGGACGAGGAGACCGCGGCGTACACCGATCCGGCCAACAACTGCGCGGCGATGGAGGGTTCGGAGGACTGGGTCCGCTACGTCCTCGAGCAGCCGATGGCTCAGGAGCCCGGCAAGGGATTCGTCTACAACAGCGGCGCGACCGAGCTACTGTCGTACGTGATCACGAAGGCGACCGGGAAGCCGGCCGACGACTACGCGAAGGAGCATCTCTTCGGGCCGCTCGGGATCGAGGATTCCTACTGGAAGCGCACGCCGAAGGGGCTCGCGGACACGGAGGGCGGCCTCTATCTCGCGCCACGCGATCTCGCGAAGATCGGCCGGCTCTACATGCAGGACGGGGTCTGGGAGGGAAAGCGCCTGCTCCCCGAGGGCTGGGTCAAGGCGTCGACGACGCCGGCCACCGCGACGAACGAGAAGAGCTTCGGCTACGGCTATCAGTGGTGGGTCCTGCCGGACGCCGGCGCCTACGCCGCGTGGGGCTACGGCGGCCAGTTCCTGTTCGTCGTGCCGAGGCTCGATCTGATCGCCGTGTTCACGGGGTGGAACATCTACGATCTGCCCGAGCTCGATCCGCGATACGCCCTCGAACGCGTGATCGCGGCGGTCAAGGACGCGCGATGACTCGAAGGGGCGTCATCCCGAGCCTCAGGCGAGAGATCCCGTGACGACGCGCCGCGCCGGGAGTGACGGGAGACTCACAGCTTCACCAGCCCCCACTCCTCGCTCCACGGCAGCCGCGACATCTGGAGCGAGGGTTTCCCGCCCGCCTGAACCGCGAAACCGTCCGAGAAGTTGACGCCGAAGCCGTTCTCCGGATCGTAGAGCCCCGGCTCGACCGAGAAGATCATCCCGGCTTCCAGCATCGTGTAGTCGCCCAAAGCCAGGTACGGCGGCTGGTGGCCCTCCATGCCCATGCCGTGCGCCGGGCGGTGGTAGATGTACTTCGCCGTCCCCTCCTTCACCTGGTGCTGGTGGATCTGGTACGCGACCGTCGAGCAGGCGACGCCCTCGCGCGAGAGGTCCTTCTGCATCAGGCAGCAGTCGCGCGAGACCGTCCACACCTTCTTCTGGTGCTCCGTCCACGGGGCGATGAGGAAGGCACGGTAGAGCTCGCCGCCGCAGCCGCCGATCGACACGCCGCCCGCGATCTGGAGCGCCTGGCCCTTCTGGATCCGGTTGTAGTGCTGCTGGTTCGGGTGCGGGTACGCCGTGCCGACGCCGCAGCGCGCGTCGACCTCCATCGTGATGCCGACCGCCGAATGCGGCTTGCCGTCGCGCTTGATGCCGGCCATGAGCTTCCCCATGCCGAACTCCTGCGCGGCCATCGCGAGCTGGTAGTCGGTGAGGTCGGTCCCCTTCGCGAGCAGCAGGTCGCGCGCGAAGGCGTGCGTCTCGTCGAACACCCGATACGCGCGCCGCCAGAGCGCGAGCTCCTCGGGCGACTTGACCATCCGCAGCTTCTCGCAGTGCTCGTCGATCGACTCGAACTTCGTGTCCTTGAGAAAGACGGTCCCCGCCTTGGCGAGCTGCCGCGGAGAGAGTTCCTTGTCCGTGGCGATGCGCTTGCCGTCGTAGCCGCGCTTCTTCAAGCCCTTCAGCACCCACTCGAAGAGGTCGACCTTCGCGCCCTGCTGGACCTTGCCTTCGTTGGGATACGCGCCGTCGGCGTGCTGGAAGTCGAAGTAGTACTCGGACTCGGTCGACCACCAGCTCTTGACGAGGTCGCGATCGAGGCCCGGATGGAACCACACCGTCGCGAGCTTGTCGGCGGACAGGAAGACCGAGAACGGCCGCTCCGTCGTCGTGAAGAAGAGTCCCGTGAAGTAGATGATGTTCATCGGGTCCGAGAGCCACACGCCCGCGAATCCGTTCTCGGCGAGGTGCGCCTGGAGCGCCTTCGCGCGGGCCTGATGCCACTCGAGCGGAAGGCGGTCGAACGCCGCCGGCGCGAGGCCGTCGTCGTCCTTGAGAAACAGGGCCGCCGACTTCGAGCCGTCGATTCCGCCACTCGACGTCTGCGCGAGCGTGCTCGAGGCCAGGCCGGCGCCCAGGACCGCGCCGCCCGAGACGATCAGGGATCGCCGATTCAGTGTCATCATTCCTCCCGAGAAAGTGGCGTGATGCTATCCCGATGACCGCCTCATGACGTTCATCCTCGCCGTCGCCGGACTCGTCCTGGCGGGGTTCCTGATCGACCGGCTGCTTCTCTGGATGGAGTGGCGCGGCTGGATCGACTACCGACGGACGTATCCCGGCCGCATCGACCCGGGCCAGGTGGGGCCGGCCTTTCTCGCGATCCAGGGGCTGCTCGAGCCCGACAAGCGCCACGCCGCGGAGGAGCAGACCAGGCTGCGCACGGAGCGGGACGCGCGGGGTGAGGGTGATCCGGATCGGACGGACGATCCCCGCGCGTTTCCCCGCGACCGATGAAGCGAAGCGTCCTCGTCTACGCGGCCTACTTTCTGATCTTCGGCCTGGGGATCGCCTGGGTCCTCGAGCGCGGGTCGCATCTCGAGCCCGGCCGCGCCGAGGCGGGCTTGACGGCGCCGGCAGCGAGACCCTCCGGCGATTCCTCCGGAGCCCTCGAGAACCTCCGCCACCCGCTGCCGCTGCTCCTCCTCCAGCTCATCACGATCGTGCTGGCGGCGCGGCTCTTCGGTGCGCTGCTCCAGCGCATCGGCCAGCCGCCCGTGATCGGCGAGATCCTCGCCGGAATCGTCCTCGGCCCCTCGCTTCTCGGCGCGGTCGCCCCCGGCGTCTTCGACTTCCTCTTCGCGCCCTCCTCGACGGGGCTGCTCAAGCTCTTCGCGGAGATCGGCGTCCTGCTGTTCCTGTTCGCCGTCGGTCTCGAGCTCGACGTCGACCGCCTCCGGGACCGCGCGCAGACCGCGGTCGTCGTGAGCCACGCCTCGATCGTGGTTCCGTACTTCCTCGGCGTCCTCCTGGCGTACTTCCTGTACACCGAGAACGCGCCGGCCGGCGTCGCGTTTCTTCCCTATGCGCTCTTCATAGGCATCGCGGTGAGCATCACGGCGTTCCCGGTCCTCGTGCGGATCCTGAAGGAGCGCGGGCTATCGGGCACTTTCCTGGGAAACACCGCGGTCACGTGCGCCGCCGTGGACGACGTCACGGCGTGGAGTCTGCTCGCGATGGTGGTCGCCATAGCCGGATCCCGCGGCTTCTGGGCTTCGGCGGTCACGATCGTCCTGGCGCTCGCGTTCATCCTCGCGATGCTCGTCGCGATCGGGCCCGTCTTCCGGCGGTGGCTGTCCCGCCACGCCGAGCGGGAGGAACCCGGCAAGAGCGCGGTGGCCGCCGTCCTGGTGTTTCTCCTCGCCTCGGCCCTGACGACCGAGATCATCGGGATCCACGCCCTGTTCGGCGCGTTTCTCGCGGGCGTGGTGATGCCGCGCCAGCCGCGGTTCCGCGCCTACCTGACCGCGCGGCTGGAGGAGTTCGCCTCGATCTTTCTCCTGCCGCTCTTCTTTGCGTTCACGGGCCTGCGCACGAAGATCGGTCTCTTGAACGACCCGCGCAGCTGGGCGATCTGCGGCCTCGTGATCCTGGTGGCGACGGTCGGCAAGCTCGGCGGGAGCATGGTCGCCGCCCGCCTGACGGGCGTCTCCTGGCCGGACTCCTTCGCGCTCGGCGCGCTCATGAATTCGCGCGGGCTGATGGAGCTGATTGCGCTGAACGTGGGCTACGAGCTCGGAATCCTCTCGTCCAGAGTCTTCGCCATGATGGTGCTGATGGCGATCGTGACGACGTTTGCGACCAGCCCGCTCCTCTCGCTCGCGGACCGCTGGCGCGGCGTCGAGTCCTCAGCGGACCGCGACCGCCAGCGTGTCGTGGTGTAGGGCGATGAAGGTGCGCAGGTACGGCCCGACGAACCGGGCGCCGTCGAATCCCGCCGCCTTCGCGGCCTCGTCCTGTTTCGCCGCGGGGACATCGGCGCTCTCGGCGTAGTGCTTGAGGTCGCGGAACGGACCGACCGTGAAGAGGTCCCAGGCCGCCCCGGCATCCCTCACGAAGATCAGATTCTCCGGCTCCCCGAGCGCCTTCGCGTACGCGTTCTCCATCTCGCGCTCCTTGTAGAGTCCCGCGCGCTGGCCGGGGAGTGACTCGAACATCTCGATGTGGAAGAGGCCGGCGTCGCCGAGCTTCCCGCGGGCCTCCTCGAGAGGCGGCCCGAGGACGAAGACGTCCTCCTGGCGTGCGGTGTCGCCCCGGAGCCTGTCGAGCTCCAGGCGGGCGGCCGCGGCGGCCTTCTCCCGCCGGATCACCCGGTCGCGGGCGTAGAACTGCTCGTAGCTCCCCATCGGGAAGAGCAGCAGCAGGTCCCACCGGTCGCCCTGACTGTGGCGCATCGCGATCGGAGCCTCGTCGCCCGAGTCCCGCAGCCCCGGCCAGCCCGCCTTGTAGAGGTCGACGACCTCGAGGAGCTTCCCGGGAGCGGCCTGCAGGAGCGTCGCGCGATAGAGGTAGCCGCCCGGAGGAGGCGGCGCCGGCGGCGCCTGGGGCGGAGAGAGAAGCGCCAGATGGAGCAGGGCGCACAAGAGCATCGCGGGCCTCCTTCCGATTCCTGACTGAAGACTCTATATCGGCCTGAAAAGACAGGACTTCTAGGCCTCCGTGTGCTAACCTGTTGAGGATTACACCAATGAAATTCAGCCATGTCGTTACACGCAGCTTCTCCACTGCGGAGGCAGCGAGGCTGACGGGGCTCTCCGCGCGCCAGCTCGACCACTGGGACCGGAAGGGATTCCTCCGTCCGTCGCTCCAGCAGGCCGCCGGCTACGGAACGACTCGGCGCTACTCCTTCGCGGACGTCGTGCGCCTGCGCGTGGCCGCGCGCCTGCGCGCGCACGGAGTGGGCCTGTCGCGGATCCGCCGCTGCGCCGAGGCGCTCGCGAGGCTGGATCCGTCCGCAGACCTCGGGCAGGCGCGCCTCCTCGTCGTCGGCAGCACCGTCCTCTGGGCGCGCTCCGATCGGGAAGTGGTGGATCTGCTCAAGGACGGACAGCTCGTCCTGGTCTGTTCACTCGGTGACGCCGTGGCGGAAGCCGCCGGCGCGGTCGCCCGGCTCTTCGACGCGCGCGACACGGAGCGAACGGACCCTCGGTCGAACGGTACGGGGAGTCGCCGCCGCGGGGGGCACTCGACCCACTGACGCGACGCCCTCGGAAAGAGGCGGTCGTGCAGCCGATCGGCTGAGGGCGGCGAGGGGAGGATGCACCTGACAGCGCACAACGTGACCGCACACATCGGGCGCCTCGCGCGTATCGGTCGTCAGAGGGATTTTTCGCTGTCGCGCTTCGAGAAGGCGCTCGCGGCCGTCGCCAACGGAGACCGCGCCGAGATCCTCCGCCAGCTGCTCACCGACTGGACGGGTCTCCCGTTCGAGACCGAGGACGCCGCGCAGCGCTGGAACGAGATCGAACAACTCCTGCCCGAGCTGCGCGAGCGGCTGGGCGCGCCGCTGGGACTCCAGACCGTCCTCCTCCATCACCTGCACAGCCGGGAGGGAATTCTGAAGGAGCCCCGCCTCGTCTCGGAGTCCGACCTCGCGGTGCTGCGGGTGAACGCGATCACCGATCCGCTGACCGGGCTCTACAACCGGCGCTTCCTGCTCGATCACATCTGGCGCGAGATCGCCCGCGCCGAGCGCGCCGAGGGCATCGTCTCGACCGTGATGATGGACCTCCGCGGCTTCAAGTCGATCAACGACCGCCTGGGCCATCCCGTCGGCGACAGCGTCCTCGTCCGGACCGCGCGCGTCATCCGCGAGTCCCTGCGCGCGATCGACGCCGGCGGCCGCTGGGGCGGCGACGAGTTCGTGCTCGTCCTTCCCAACACCGACATGGTCTCCGCGATCGCCGTCATCGAGCGCGTGCGCAGCCGGATCGGCACCCTCCCCCTGGGGACCCGCGGCGGCCCGACACTCGACCTCCACTACGGCGTGGCGTCCTATCCGCACGACGGACGCAGCCCCGACTTCCTCCTGAAGATCGCGGACCTGCGCCTCTACCAGTGCCGCTCGCAGTCGAGCTTCGCGGCGCAGCCCCAGCGCCTCCATCCGCGCTTCGCTCCGGAGGACATGAGCCTGCGCATGGACTGGGACGCGTCGAGCCGCTCCCTCACCGCGCCCGTGATGGACATCAGCTACGGCGGCATCGCGTTCCGCGCTCGGAAGACGGAGCGCTGGCCCAAGCGCTGGAAGGCCGAGATCGTCCAGAAGAACGACCCCGAGCGGCACGCGATCCGCCTGCGCGCGATGAACACGGCCCCGCTGCCGGGAGGCGGCGTGCGGGTGGGTTGTGCCTATGTCTAGTCGGCGGGGGATCGCCGCTTGAGGGACGGCGCCTTCGCCGCCCATCGCGCCGCCGCCTCCGGCCTCTTCAGCCTCTTCACCCTCTTCGCCATCGTCCTCGGCCTCGGCGACCCGCGTCCGCTGGCGCTCGCGATGGGAGGCGCGCTGGTCTCGCTCTTCGCGCTGACGCGTCCCGCGATCCGCGATTCGCTCGGGCCGTTCGCGGCGCCCCTCGCCATCCTGGTGGACCTCGCGCTCCTCTTCTGCGCGATGTCGCTGACCGGCGGACCGCTCTCGCCGTACGCGCTCCTCCTGCCGGCGGGCGCCGCGCTCTCGTGGCACTGCGAGGGCCGGGCGGCGGCGCGGTTCTTCGCGGTCGGCTCCCTCCTCGGCGTCGCCGCCCTCGTCACGCTGGGGCACCTGCCCATCTCCGGCGCGGCGAACCTCTTCCCGCTCATCGGCGTCGCGCTCGCCGCCCCGGCGCTGCTCGTCGCGCTCGAGGTCTCCGGAGCGACGCCGGCGCGGGCCGCGGCGGCGGCGGCGGCCGCGGCCAGGACGACCGCGCCGGCGGTCCCTTCCGAGGCGGAGGAGCCCCCCGCTCCCGCTCCGTCCCGCGCGGGGACGGCGCCGCGCGAGCGCGCCGACGTCGTGCGGGACGACCATGCCGTCCCGCGGCGGGACCCGCAGGCGGAGATCCTCCACGACCTGCGCTCTCCCCTCTCGGTCATCCGCGTCTACACGGACCTCATCCAGGAGGCCGCGCGCCGCGGCGAGCTCCCCAACGCCGAATACCTCGCCAACCTCGCGCGCGAGATCGAGCTCGCGGAGAGCCTCGTCGGCGCGCCCGCCCCCGAGCCCGAGCCGCCGGCGCCCGCCCCACAGAACGCGGACCTCGTCGAGATCCTCGGCTCGCTCGCGACCGCGTACCGACTCGCGCACGGGACGCGGATCCGGATCGAGTTCATCGCCGAGCGTCCGCAGCTCCCCGTCGCCGCGGATCCCGTCGCGCTGCAGCGCGCCTTCCGAAACGTCCTCGACAATGCCATCAAGTACACTCCGGACGGCGGCGAGGTACGCATCCGCGCCGGCGCCGCCGGGCCCCAGGCATTCGTCGTCGTGAAGGACACCGGCATGGGCATGAGTGCGGAAGAGAGAGCGCGCGCCTTCGACTACGCATTCCGCGGTTCGGCCGCGCTCGCGTCGGGCCTGCGCGGCAAGGGGCTGGGGCTCGCCGTGACCAAGGAGATCCTCGAGGCGAACGGCGGGAAGATCAGCCTCTCGAGCGAGGCCGGCTACGGGTCCGAGGTGACGATCCTGCTGCCGTCGCGCCGGGCGGCCTCGCGGTGAACTGATGAGGCATCCGACGGCGAAGCGCATCGTGGTCGTCGACGACGACCGCACGGTTTCGACCGCGGTGCGCGAGCTGCTGACGCCGGACGGCTTCGCCGTCGACTGCCCGACGGACCCCAAGACGGCGCTCGTCGAGACGATCCGGGAGGCGCCCGACCTCGTGATCCTCGACGTCAACATGCCCGGAATGACCGGCTGGGAGTTCTGCGCGATCATGCGCCGCCAGACGGTGACCCGCGAGACGCCGGTCCTGTTCCTGACCGGGCGCTCCGAGGTCAAGGACCGCATCACCGCGATGCAGCTCGGCGGCTCCGACTTTCTCGCGAAGCCGTTCGGCGCCCAGGAGCTGCGCAACAAGGTCCGATCGCTGCTGCAGGAACCCATCGAGGAGGAAGGATGAGGTCGAAACGCCAGCTCGAGATGAGCTTGCATCGGGAGCCGACGGCGGCGACGGAGACGACGGACACGGGCCAGGACCCGCTCGAACAGCTCCGCCGCGACCGCATCTTCTACGACGGCGTGACCGGCCTGCCGATCCATCCCTTCGAGACGCCCGAGCGCATCGACGAGCGCATCGAGCACCTCGGCGTGATCTACCTGCAGATCGGAAAGTTCTTCGGCTTCGAGGAGCTCTTCGGCTGGGAGCACTACGACCGCGTGCTCACGGCCGTGTCGGAGGTTCTGCAGGACGACGTGCGCGCGTCGCGCCTGTCCTCGTTCGTCCACTCGATCCGCTTCTCGGGGGCCGACGGGTTCTTCATCCTCTATGACCTGCCGCCGTCCGGGAAGGGGCGGCTTCCGACGAGTCTGGAGGAGGAGACGACGCGCCTGCGGACCAGCGTGGGGCGCAGGCTCCGCCAGACCTTCGAGGGTCAGACCGCCGACTTCATCACGATCCTCGGCTCGAGCCTGACCGCCTCGGACAACGCCCGCGTCCGGCCCTCGCGCCACATCGTCCGCACGCTCCAGGAGGCGGTCAAGATCGTGGCGCAGCGGCAGACGAGCGAGAAGGCCGAGCTCTTCGCGGGACTCAAGGGCGTCATCGGCAAGCGCCAGCTGCGCCCCGCGTTCCAGCCCGTGCGCCACCTTCCGGACGGCGCCATCATGGGCTACGAGGCGCTCATCCGCGGGCCCCAGGGCACGAACCTCGAGCCGCCCACCATGCTCTTCGCGATCGCGCACGAGAACGAGATGGGCATCGAGCTCGAGACGCTCTGCCTCGAGACCATCTTCGCCAACATCCCGCGGGCCGTCGGCGAGCGGCGGCTGTTCGTCAACGCCTCCGCCATGCTCCTGCGCCACCCGATCTTCCTGGACGAGCGCAACCTCGCCGGGATCAACCGCAGCCACGGCGACGTCGTCGTCGAGATCTCCGAGAAGGAGATGGTCCGCGACTACGCGGCGTTCCAGGACGTCTTACAGCTGGTACGAAGAGCCAAGATGAAGATCGCGATCGACGACGCGGGGTCCGGGTACTCGGGCCTCGAGACGATCCTCCACTTGAAGCCCGACTACATCAAGGTCGCCGACTCGCTCGTGCGCAACATCCACAACGACCCGATCAAGCGGGAGATCATCTCGAGCCTCGCCGCGATCGGGCACCGCATCGGCGCCGAGCTGATCGCGGAGGGCGTCGAGGTGGAGGCGGAGCGCAAGACGCTGGTGGACCTCGACGTGTCCTTCGGGCAGGGCTACCTGCTCGGGAAGCCCGCCTTCCAGGTAAGCTCGCGCGCGCACTGACGGCGCGGGCCGCCGGCGCCGGGGCTCACGGGGCTTCCGTTCCGCTCAGCGCGCCGCGGCGGCGGGAATCGCCTTCTCGACCTCGACCGCGCGCGGCTTGCGGCGCCGGCGCGAGCGGCGCTGGACGTTGTCCATCAGGATGTAGAAGACCGGCGTCACGTACAGCGTCACGAGCTGCGAGAAGAGCAGTCCGCCGACGACCGCGAGGCCCAGCGGTCGGCGCGACTCGGCCCCCGCGCCGAAGCCCATCGCGATCGGGAGCGTGCCCATCAGGGCGGCCATCGTCGTCATCATGATCGGCCGGAACCGCACGAGGCAGGCCTCGTAGATCGCCCTCTCGGCGCTCATCCCCTCGTTCTTCTCCGCCTCGATCGCGAAGTCGACCATCATGATCCCGTTCTTCTTGACGAGGCCGACGAGCATGACGATGCCGACGAAGGCGTAGATCGACAGCTCGGTGCGGAAGAGCATCAGCGTCACGAGCGCGCCGAATCCGGCGAACGGCAGCGCGGTCAGGATCGTCAGCGGGTGGATGAAGCTCTCGTACAGGATGCCGAGCACCATGTAGATCACCACGATCGCGACGATCAGGAGCAGCCCCATTCCCTGGATGGAGCTCTGGAACGCCTGCGCGGTTCCCTGGAAACCGGTCTGGATCGTCGACGGCAGGATCTTGCGCGCCTCCGCGTTGACCGCGGCGACCGCGTCGCCCAGCGAGACGCCGTCCTTGAGGTTGAACGAGATCGTGACCGACGGCAGCTGTCCCTGGTGCGCCACCGTGAGCGGCCCCGTGTTCTGCGTCACCGTCGCCAGCGACGACAGCGGGACGAGGTCCCCCTTGTTCGACCGGACGTAGAGCATCGCGATCGCCGCGGGGTTCGCCTGGAACTCGGGCGCGAGCTCCATGATGACCATGTACTGGTTGGTGGGGGCGTAGATCGTGGAGATCTGCCGCGTTCCGTAGGCGGTGTAGAGCGCGTCCTCGATCTGCTGGCTCGAGACGCCGAGCGCGCTCGCCCGGTCGCGGTTGATGGAGATCGAGAGCTGGGGATTGGCGAGCTGCAGGTCGCTCGTCACGTCCTGCACCTCCTTCAGGCCGCGCATCTTCGATTCGAGCATCGGCGCGTACTTGTAGAGCTCGGCGGTGTCGGAGTCCTGCAGCGTGTACTGATACTGGCTCTTCGACAGGTTGCCGCCCAGCCGGATCGGCGGCGGGATCTGGAGGTAGGCGCGGATGCCGGGGACCCTGGCGATCTTGGGCCGCAGGTCCGCGAGGATCTCGTCCGCGGTCTTCTTGCGCTCCTTCCTCGGCTTCAGCTGCGCGAGCACGATGCCCGAGTTCCCGACCGACACGTTTCCCCGGGGACCCGCCGACGAGAGCACGTGGGCGACGTCGGGGTGGGCCTTCACGATCGCCGCGACTTCCAGCTGGTGCTGGCGCATCGCGGGGAACCCGATGCCCTGGGCGCCCTCGGTGAAGCCGAAGACGAGCCCCTGGTCCTCCGTCGGCAGGAAGCCCTTCGGGATCTTGACGAAGAGCCAGCCGGTCGCCGCCAGGATCAACGCGGAGAACGCGAGCACCTGCCGCGGACGCCGCAGCGCGGGCCCGAGAGTCCGCACGTAGAGGCCGAGCATCGCGTCGAAGCCGCGCTCGCTCCAGACGTAGAACTTGCCGTGCTTCTTGTCCTCCCCGTGGCTCTTGAGGAACCGGCTGCACAGCATCGGCGTCAACGACAGCGAGACGAAGCCCGAGACCAGGATCGCCACGCCGATGACGACGGCGAACTCGCGGAAGAGGCGCCCGACGACGCCGCCCATGAAGAGGATCGGGATGAAGACGGCGGCGAGCGAGATGGTCATCGACAGGATGGTGAAGCCGATCTCCTTCGATCCCTTGAGCGCCGCCTCGAACACTCCCTCGCCCCTCTCGATGTGCCGGACGATGTTCTCGAGCATGACGATCGCGTCGTCCACGACGAAACCGACCGACAGGGTGAGCGCCATCAACGACAGGTTGTCGAGGCTGTAGCCCAGCACGTACATGGCGGCGAACGTGCCGACGATCGAGAACGGCAGCGCCAGGCTGGGGATGACGGTCGCGGAGAGCTTGCGGAGGAAGAGAAAGATCACGAGCACGACGAGGGCCAGCGTCAGGAGGAGCGTGAATCGGACGTCGTTGACCGAGTCGCGGATCGACTCGGAGCGGTCGTACAGGATGTGGAGCGTGGCGGACGCCGGCAGCTGCTTCTGGAACGTCGGGAGGAGCCGCCGCACCGCGGTCGCGACCTCGACCGTGTTCATGCCGGGCTGCTTGAAGATCGCGAGCGAGATCGAGCGCTCCGAGTCGTACCACGCCGAGGTCTTGTCGTTCTCGACGCTGTCGACGGCGGTGCCGAGATCCGAGATGCGGACGGGCGAGCCGTTGTGGTACGCCACGATGACGGGACGGTACGCGGCGGAGTCGTAGAGCTGGCCGTTCGCCTGAACCGTGAACGAGGTCAGCGGGCCGTAGAGGATGCCGGTCGGGAGGTTGACGTTGGCGTTGCGGACCGCGTCCGCGACCTCGTCGATCCCGATGCCGCGGGACGCGAGCTGGCGGGGATCGAGCTGGACCCGGACCGCGAACTTCTGCGGACCGTAGACCTGCACCTGCGCGACGCCCGCGACCGTCGAGATCCGCTGGGCCATCATGACCTCGCCGTACTCGTCGAGCTGAGAGAGCGGGAGCGTCGCCGAAGTCAGCGTGAGGTAGATGACGGGCTGATCCGCCGGGTTGACCTTGCCGTACGTCGGAGGGCTCGGCATGTTCGGCGGCAGCTGCCTCGCCGCGGCCGAGATCGCCGACTGCACGTCGAGCGCCGCGCCGTCGAGGTTGCGCGAGAGGTTGAACTGCAGCGTGATCTGCGTCGCGCCCTGCGTCGAGGTCGAACTCATGTTGTCGAGGCCGGCGATCGTCGAGAACTGACGCTCGAGGGGCGTCGCGACGGAGGAGGCCATCGTCTCGGGCGAGGCGCCGGGCAGCGCGGCCGAGACCTGGATGGTCGGGAAGTCGACGTTGGGCAGGTCCGAGACCGGCAGGAGACGGTACGCCATGACGCCGAAGATGAGGATGCCCGCCATGATGAGCGTCGTCGTGACGGGTCGGCGGATGAAGAGCTCGGAGAGGTTCATGGCTTCCTCTCGGCCTGCGCCTGGCCCTGATCCGGCAGGATCTCGACCTTCGTTCCCGGGGACAGACGCAGCTGGCCATCGGTGACGACGCGGTCCCCCGGGGAGAGCCCCTTCGCGATGAGGGTTCCCTCCGGCGCGTTGCGGGCGATCTGGACGGGCCGCGACTCGACCGTGTCGTCGGGCTTCACGACGAACGCGTACGAGCCCTGCTGGCCGTTCTGCACCGCGCCGGGCGGCGCGACGACCGCGTTCTTCTCGGTCGAAAGCGTCAGCTCCGCGTTGACGAACTCGCCCGGCCACAGGGCTCGGTCGGCGTTCGTGAACGTCCCCTTCAGCGTGATGGTGCCGGTCGTGCGGTCCACCGTGTTGTCGAGAAACGTGAGCTCGCCGCGCGAGAGAGTCTTCCCGCTGACCGCGTCGACGGCGTCGACCGGCAGGCGGCCGCCCGTCTGGTGCCGGCGGATCGCGTCGAGGTCGCGCTCCGGGACGGCGAACGAGAGGTAGATCGGCGCGACCTGGTTGATCGTCACGAGCGTGGCGTCGTTGGCCTTCACGACGTTGCCGACCTGGACCATCACACTGCCCGTGCGCCCGTCGATCGGCGAGCGGATCGAGCAGTAGGCGAGGTCGAGCCGGGCGCGCTCGACCGCGGCCTGGTCGGCGCGGACGGTGGCCTGCGTCGCTTCGGCCTGGGCCCGGACGCTGTCGTACTGCTGGCGCGTGACGTAGTCCTTCTTGACGAGGTCCTCGTAGCGCTTGACGTCGGTGTCGGCGTTTGTCCACATCGCCCGGTCTCGCGCGAGCGCGGCCTCGGCCTGCGCGAGCGCCGCATCGTACGGACGCGGATCGATCGTGAAGAGCAGGTCGCCCTTCTTCACGTCCTGCCCCTCGCGGAAGTGCACCTGCTGGATCTCGCCCCCGACGAGAGCCCGGACCGCGATCGAGTTGATCGGCACGACGGTCCCCACGTTGCGCAGCTGAAGCGGGACGTCCTTCTGGATGACGGTCCCGACGCGCACCGGCACGGCGTCCGGCGGCGGCGCCGCCTTCTGCCGCGAGCAGGCGGCGGAGAGCGCGACGAGCGCGAGGACGAGCCGAGACGGGATCGAGACTCTGCGAATCATGAGCTTCCCTTCATGGACGAGGACGGAGTCGGCGACGCCGCGTCCGGCACAGCGGGAGCCGACGGAGCGGTGGGCGCCGGAGGCGTGGACGGCGCGGGAGGGTTCGTCAGGGCCGGCAGCGACCGCACCTCGGGCGAGGTCGGATCCAGCATGCCGGTGGCATGGGCGAGCTGCGCGATCGACAGGAACCACAGCGAGCGCGCCTGCGCATCCTGCGAGCGGGCCTCGGCCAGCGCGGACTGCGCGGTCAGGAGGTCGAGGATCGAGCCGACGCCGGCCTTGTAGCGGCCCTGCGCCACCTCCGCGGATTGCGTCGCGCTCGCGAGCAGATCGCGCGTCGTCTTCACGCGCTGCGACGCCGTCTTCACCGCGTAGTAGCTGCTCCAGACGTCGAGGATGACCTGGTCCTCGGTCCGCTCGGCGGTCGCGCGGGCGGTCTCCGCCTCCTCGCGCGCCTTCTGGACCTGGTAGGCCGTGTCGAACCCGCGGAAGACCGGGATGCGCAGCGTGATCGCGCCGGCCCAGTTGGTCGAGAAGGGATCCGCGCCGGATCGCCAGTAGAAGGTCCGGTTGCCGTTCGCGTCGAGGGTCAGCGAAGGCAGGCCGTCGATCGCCGCCGCGTGGATGTGGCTCTCGGCCGCCAGCACGCGGAAGCGCTCGGCGGCGAGGTCGGGCCGGCGCGCGAGGGCCGAGGCGATCAGCTCGTCGACGGTCTTCTTGACGGCGTCGAGCGGCAGCTCCTGCGGCAGCTCGCCGACGTCGACCGGCACGTTGGCGGAGACGCCGACCGCGGTCGCCAGGGCCCCGCGGATGATCTGCACCTGGCCCTGCGCGTCCTGCAGGTCGAGCTCGACCTGGGAGGCCGCGGTCCGCGCCTGCAGCTCGTCGGCGATCGTGGCGACGCCCGCGCGGTGACGCTCCTCGGCGGCCTCGAGGTTGTTGCGGGCCTCCTCGAGACTCGCGTTGCGTGCGACGACCTGCGCCTTGGCGTTCAGGTACTGGTAGTAGGCCTGCGCCACGAGCAGGACGACGTCCTGGATCGCCGCGTTGTGCGTCCAGTCCGCGGCGTAAAGCGCGCGCGTGGCCTCCGCGACGTCCGCCTCGCGCCCGCCGAAGTTGAAGAGGAGCCAGGACGCGGCGATCGACGGGCCGTACGTGGTCTGGAGATACGAGAACTGTCCGCCGACGGAGAGCGGCTGCTTCTCGCGCAGGATCGAGCCGTCGATCTCGACGTAGGGGTAGTACAGCGACCGCTTCGAGCCGACCTCCGAGGCCGCCGCGAGCGCGGCGTGCCACGCCTCGCGGGTCGCGGGGTTGTTCTTGAGCGCGATGTCGATCAGCTGGCCGAGCGACAGCGTCGTGCCGGGCTTCAGGTACTCGGGCGGGATCTCGACCGGCGGAGCCGCCGCGCGCTCCGGCATCTTCCCCGCCTCCGGCGGCGTCCACGGAGCGCTGGGCGCCGGGGAGACCGAGCCCGCGCGCGGCGGGATCGAGGCGCAGGCGCCCGTGAAGAGGAAGGCGAGCGCGACGGACACGTGCACGAGTCCACGCCTCATCGGCGCGCCACCCCTTCCGAGAAGACGCTCAGGATGTGCGCGACCAGCTCCTCGAGCGTGTCCTCCGGGTGCCGGAAGAGGTTCGCGGAGCGCGTCATGCCGAGGAAGACCTCGGCGCCCAGGCGCGGGTTGATCCCGCGCAGCTCGCGCCGCTCGATGCCCGCGAGGATCGCCTCCTGCACGACCTTGAGGATCGAGTCGCGGCGCTTCAGGATCTCCGCCTCGCGGTCCGAGCGCTCGTAGCTCGAGAGCATCGTCAGCAGATGCCGCCGGTCCCAGAAGAAGCCCAGCATCTCCCGCGCGACGCGCTCGAGCTGGGCGAGGGCGGTGTCCTCCGGGGAGCGGGCCTTCTCGATCGCCTTGGCCAGGTGATCGAGCGCGTAAAGGCTGGTCGCGAAGTAGAGGTCGTCCTTGGTCTCGAAGTAGCGATAGATGGTGCCCTTCCCAATGCCCGCATTCGACGCGATGTCGTCGATCAGGACCTCGTGGAACGGGCGCAGCGCGAAGACGCGCGATGCCGCCTCGAGAATCGCGGCTTCCTTGGTTGCAGTCTTGGCTCTCGGCATAAGACTATTCCGATACTGACCAGTCAGTTCCATATCACATACGTCAAAAGATCCATCCAGGTTGCGCCATCCAGGAGAAAGTGGTCTGTCGAACCGGCCCATCCCTGTTCGTCGTAGTTATTGACAGCGAAGGGGAACGCCGTTTGGATTCACGAGAGGTGGGGGGTGCCATGGTGACCAGCGAGAAGGTTCAGAAGAAGCTTCAGTGCCGGGGGGTTGAGTCCGACTCGGCCAAGGTCCCGATCGACTCCTCCGGCGAGCACGACTTCCTGCGCGAGCGCATCGCGCTCTACGCCCTCTCGACGCTGATCGCCGCGGGGTCCTTCTTCTTCGCGGGCTTCGCGATCGAAATGATCTGGCCGCCGCGCGTCGGCGCCACGGCGACACTCGCGCGCCCCGACATCCTCTTCCACCTCTCCGCCTGCTCGGTGATGCTGTTCATGTGGGTGGTCGCGCGCCAGCGCGGCCTTTCCATGATGGCTCTCCACGCCACCGACTCCATCGGGACGCTTTCGACGTTCGCCCTGTTCGCGTGCATGGCCGGGAGCATGCCGGCGGGATGGCGGCCCGAGATGCTCTTCCTCCTGATCCTGATGACGATCTTGCTCTACCGCGCCGCGATCGTCCCGAGCCATCCCGGCCGCACGGCCTGGATCTCGGCGCTCTCGGCGGCGCCGGCGCCCATCCTCGCGGCGGTGATCTACGCGCGCACGGTCTCGCCCGTCGTCTCGCGCGGCCAGTCCGTGGCGTACGCGATCTTGTGGGGCTCGCTCGCCGCGCTGCTCGCGACGCTCGTCTCGCTCGTGACGTTCCGCCTGCGCCGGAGCGTCGCGCGCGCCCGACGGCTCGGCCAGTACACGCTCGGCGAGAAGCTCGGCGAGGGCGGGATGGGCATCGTGTACCGCGCCGAGCACGAGATGCTCCGCCGTCCCACCGCGATCAAGCTGCTGCCCCCGGGCAAGGCGGGCGAGGAGAGCCTGAAGCGCTTCGAGCGCGAGGTCCGCCAGACGGCGCGCCTGACGAACCCCCACACGATCTCGATCTACGACTTCGGACGGACGCCCGACGGCCTCTTCTATTACGTCATGGAGTACCTCGACGGGATCGACCTCGAGGACCTGGTGAAGGAGAGCGGCCCCGTCGCGCCGGGCCGCGCGGTGAGGATCCTGCGCCAGACGTGCGCGGCGCTCGCCGAGGCTCACGGCATCGGCCTGATCCACCGCGACATCAAGCCCGCGAACATCTTCCTCTGCGAGCGCGGAGGGATTCCCGACATCGCCAAGGTGCTGGACTTCGGGCTCGTGCGCGAGATCGCGGCGTCTTCGGACCCGCGCCTGACCGCGGAAGACGTGATCCACGGAACGCCGCAGTACCTGGCGCCCGAGACGATCCGCAACGCGAGCTCGATCGACGCCCGCAGCGACCTGTACGCGCTCGGCGCCGTCGGCTACTTCCTGCTCACGGGCACGCCCGTGTTCTCGGGCAAGAGCGCGCTCGAGCACATCCACCACCACCTCCAGACCGAGCCGGAGGCGCCGAGCAAGCGGCTCGGCCGTCCGCTGCCGCCCAAGCTCGAGGCCGTCATCCTTTCGTGTCTGCAGAAGGACCCCGACCGCCGCCCCGAGAGCGCCAAAATTCTCGCCGAGGCCCTGAGGGCCTGCGACGACGTGACGCCGTGGGACGAGCGCGACGCGCAGCGCTTCTGGCGCGAGCGGGCTCTGCGCAAGACGGCCGCCAAGACGGCGTAAATCCGCCGCGGGGCGCCCGTCCGACGCATTCGTGATCCGGCCCCGGGATAGGCTCCGGATGCCGGGGTTGGTCCGCGAATTGCTCAGCTCAACCCCCGAGCCACAGAATGCCTCGCGACGCTCGCAAGTGGCTATCCGCCTTGAGGATGAACATCTGGAGCAGAGCGCTCGGGGGCGCCGGGCTTTTGGCCATCGTGTCGTCACCCTCGTGGGCGCTCGCGCAGCAGCCGGCGACGACGACCGCGTCACAGAGCCCGGTGACGTTCTATCGGGACGCCGGACGGGACGCGTTTCATGACGGGCAGTATCGGGAGGCGGCCAAGTATCTCCGCCTCGCCCGCTTCCTGAGTCTCGAGGACCCCAAGCTCCACCTCGAGATCCTGGCCCGCCTCGCGCTCGCCGAGGACGCCGCGAAGACCTCGGACGCGCGCGACCGGACTCTCGATCGCTTCTTCGAAGTCGAGAGCCGCTTCGGCGCCTTCGAGAGCGCGTCCCTCGAGCCGGACGTGCGGCAGGGATTCTCGGCTCTCCTGCAGCGCCGGTACAGCCGACCGCAGATCCTGGAGCTCCCGACCCTCGCCGCCGAGATCGGCCTCATCGCGGCGCGCCCGACGAGGCCTCCGACACCGACGGCAGTCCCGAGAACGGCCGCGGCCTCCGAGGCGGCGCCCCCGGCACAGACGCCGACCCGTGCGGCAGAGGCCGGTCGGCCCGTCGCGAGTCCCTCGGCGATCCCGTCGGTTCCAACCCCGACCGCACCCGCGCCGACACCGATCCCGCCCAGTCCGACGCACGTTCCGACCCCCACGGCCACGCAGATCCCCACGGCGATTCCGCCGACCGGGACGCCGACGCCCGCGCCCTCGACCCCCACGCCGCCGCCGCCGGCCGCGACGCACACCTCGACCCACACCCCGACCCGGACGGCGACGGCGTTGCCCACGCTGACGGCGACCCGCATCCCGCCGACGCACACGCTCACGCCGCTGCCGCCGACGGCCACCCACACGATGACCAGGACCGATACCCCGACCCGGACCACGACGCCGCGGCCGCACACGCCCACCCTGACGCTAACCTCCACTTCGACGAACACGCCGACGCGCGTTCCGCCGACGACGACTCCCACGCGGACGTTCACGCCGACGCCGACCAGCGTCCCGCCAACGAGAACGCTCACGCCGACTCCCCTTGCGCCAACCGCAACGCTCACGCACACGCCGACGCGGACTTCCACGCCGACACCGACTCGTCCCCCGGCGACCCCGACTCCTCCTCCCCCGTCGGCCACGCCGACTGCCCCTCGCCCGTCGGCGACGCCGACTGCCCCTCTCCCGTCGGCGACGCCGACTCTTCCTCGCCCGTCGGCGACGCCGACTCTTTCTCGCCCGTCGGCGACGCCGACTCTTTCTCGCCCGTCGGCGACGCCGACTTCGACCCACACCCCGACGCCCCGGCCGGCGACTGCGACTCCACCTCGCGCGCCGGCCACGATGACCGGGACGCCCTATCCGGTCCGTTTCGTCCAGCCGGAGAAGGTGGACACGCCGCCCGTCCCGATCACGCAGATCAACCCGGTCTATCCCGAGCGTGCGCTGAAGGAGCGCGTGCGCGGTCTGGTGATCCTGCGGGTCCTCGTCGCCGAGGACGGCTTGCCGGTGCGGGTCAGCATCGACAAGCCGGCGCGGGAGGACCTCACGCAGGCCGCGATCGAGGCGGCACAGCAGTGGCGGTTCCAGCCCGCGCGCAAGGACGGCCGCCCCGTCCGGACGTTCGCCATCCTGCGCTTCCCGTTCGAGGGGGTCGAGTTCGCGCGGACTCCGCTCGGAGCGCCGACGGAGACCGAGACTCCGACCCCGACCGTGACCTCGCGGCGCGGCCAGGAGAGCTGGCGGGAGCGCACGCCGCGCTCCAACTGACGCCGCCGCGAGAATCCGTGTCCGTGCCGGAATCCCCAAGTGTCCGCAAGCCGTACCAGGCGCTCGCCCATCGCGACTTCCGCCGCCTGGTCGCGGCGCAGCTGCTTTCCCTGACCGGCTCGCAGATGCAGGTCGTCGCGATCAACTGGCACGTGTACGTCCTGACGAAATCGCCGCTCGCCCTCGGCTTCGTCGGGCTGACGCGCGTCGTGCCCATCGTGATCTTCTCGCTCTGGGGAGGCGTCGTCGCGGACCGCCTGGACCGCCGGCGCGTGATGGTCCTGACGCAGTCCGCGATGACCACCGTCGCGCTGGCGCTGTGGGCCGTGACCGCGCTCGGACGCGAGCAGCTCTGGATGCTCTACGCGCTGAACGCGTGCTCGGCCTCGGCGGTCGCCTTCGACGGCCCGTCCCGGCAGGCCCTGATTCCGCGGCTCGTCCCCCGCGAGGACCTGCCCGGCGCGCTCTCGCTCAATCTCTCGGTGTTCCAGGCGTCGCTGATCGGCGGTCCGGCGCTGGGAGGCCTCGTGATCGCGCACCATCCCGGCTCCTCCCAGACGGCGGGGCTCTCTCTGATCTACCTCTTCAACGCGATCTCGTTCCTCGCGGTCATCTGGGCGCTCGTCACGATGCACACCTCCGGCGCTCCCGAGCCGACGGAGGGCAAGGTCCAGATGAGCGCGGCGCTCGCCGAGGGACTCCGATTCGTGTTCACCACGCCGCTCATGGTGTGGACGATGGGACTCGACTTCCTCGCGACGTTCTTCTCGGGCGCGACGTCGCTCCTCCCGATCTTCGCGGACCAGGTCCTCAAGGTCGGCGCCAAGGGCTACGGGATCCTCGCGGCGGCGCCGGCCGTCGGCGCGCTCGCGGGGGCGCTCTACCTGTCCGTGCGGCCGCTCCCCGCGCGGCAGGGACGCATCTTCCTGTGGGCCGTCGTGGCCTACGGCGCCTCGACGATCGTCTTCGGCCTGTCGCGGAGCTTCTGGCTCACGCTGATCGCGCTCGCGGCGACGGGCCTCGCGGACGCGATCTCGACCGTCATCCGCCAGACGATCCGCCAGTTCATCACGCCCGATCGGCTGCGCGGCCGGATGACGTCGATCAACATGATCTTCTTCATGGGCGGGCCGCAGCTCGGCGAGCTCGAGGCCGGCCTCGTCGCATCGATCTTCGCGTCCACGGTGATCGGCGTCACCGTCTCGGTGGTCTCCGGCGGCGTCGCGACGGTCCTGATCACCGCCGGGATCGCCGCGGCCGCGCCGTTCCTGCGCCGGTACGACTTCGGAGGGACGGTGGCGACGTCGGACTCGAGCCCTCAACCGTCGCCATAGCGTTCCGAAGGCCCTTGACGACTGTATTAGTGTACTAGTACACTAGTACTGTGCGGCTGCGCATCGACCCGTCGGACGCCACGCCGATCTGGAGCCAGATCGAGGAAGGGATCCGCCGGCTCGTCGCCTCCGGCGCGCTCAAGCCGGGAGCGCCGGTCCCCTCCGTCCGCGAGCTCGCGAGCGAGCTGCGGATCAATCCGGCGACGGTCGCTCGCGGCTACCAGCGCCTGGCCGAAGACGGGATCCTGACCGTGCGCCGCGGCGACGGGACGTACGTCGCGGACGCGCCGCCGGCGATGAGCAAGGCCGAGAAGACGCGCATCCTGCGCGAGGGCGCCGTGCGTTACGCGAGCCTGGCGGCGACGCTCGGACTCGGCGAGGACGAGGCGGCCGACGCATTTCACGGCATCTGGAAGAAGGGAATTCCGTCATGACGGAGCCGATCCGGGTCGAGTCCCTGACCGTGCGCTACGGCAAGACGTTCGCATGCCGCGACGTGAGCTTCTCCGTCGCCGCGGGTGCGGTGTACGCGCTCCTCGGCCGCAACGGCGCCGGCAAGTCCTCGCTCGTACGGTGCCTCCTCGGCCAGCAGAAGGCGGCCTCCGGCCGCGCGCTGCTCTTCGAGAAGGACTCCTGGAAGACGCGGCGCCGCGCGATGGAGCACATCGGCGTCGTGCCCGAGGAGCCCGACGCGCCGCCGGCGATGTCCGCGCGCGAGCTCTCCGCGTTCTGCGGCCGCATCTACCCCCGCTGGGACTCCGCGGCGGTCGCCGCCCGCCTCGAGCGCTTCGGCGTCCCCCAGGCGGCGCCGTTCGGAAGGCTGTCCAAGGGCCAGAAGGGCGAGGTCCTGCTCGCGCTCGCGCTCGGCCACACCCCCGCCGTCCTCGTCCTGGACGACCCGACGCTCGGGCTCGACATCGTCGCCCGGCGCGCGCTCTCCGAGGAGATCGT
>Ga0070690_100000170_pt1 | contig 33307 bp, 54 predicted proteins | sample KBSS33HmetaG_FD_64671 | JGI IMG/M metagenome (GOLD analysis project Ga0070690, IMG submission 64671) | Switchgrass rhizosphere microbial communities from Kellogg Biological Station, Michigan, USA - KBS S3-3H metaG | ecosystem: Host-associated > Plants > Roots > Rhizosphere ... | reverse complement strand
TCCGGCGAGGCTCCCGCCGGCGAGGTCGAGCCGCGTCATGTCGCCGACGCGGTACGCGATTCCGGGATGCAGCTCCGACGCCACGCGGATCATCTCCGGAGAGAGATCGATGCCGACCATCGTGACGCCCTGCTCGCTCAGGTACCGGGCGACGTGCCCGGGTCCGCAGCCGAGCTCGGCCACGAGACCCCGGCCGCGCGTCGCCTCGGCGAAGCGGTTCAGCAGGGCGCGGTCCAGCGGCTTGTGCGCGAGCTCCGACGCGACGTGCTCGGCGTACGCGCGCGCGCAGGAGTCGTAGCTGTCGCGGACGTCCATCGGGCGTCTACGATACTTGGTCTCGCTCGCCGCGACGAGAGAGGCGCGAGGCGGGCCCGACCGATTCATAATCCATGTCTAGAAGGGACCATCGGCACCGTGGCACGCGCAGTCTCCCCGCGGCTCAAGGCCGTCGGCCGGATCCGGTCGACCGTGCGGGCGCTCACCGACGCCCCGCGCCAGGGCTCGGAGGGAGCTCCCGACGCGTGGCTCGAGGTGGACCCCGCCTTCGCCCGCGCGCTGCGCGGAGTCGAAGAGGGCGACGCGCTGATCGTCGTGACGTGGCTCGACCGCGCCGACCGCACGGTCCTCCAGGTGCACCCGCGCGGGGACCCGAGGGCGCCGCTCGCCGGCGTCTTCGCCACGCGGTCGCCCCACCGGCCCAATCCGCTCGGGCTTCACCGCGTGACGGTCCGCTCGATCTCCGGGACACGCCTGCGCATCGGGCCGATCGAGGCCCTCGACGGGACGCCCGTCGTGGACATCAAGCCCGCGCTCGACGCGCGCGACGGCTAGGGCGCGGGGAGCGTTCCTCTCAGCGTCCCAGGGCCTTCCGGATGCGGAACAGATGATGCCAGGCGTGCCGCATCGCGTGGTCCTCGATGACGAACTGCGCCGTCATCGGCGCGCCGTAGCTCAACGCGAACGGCGCCGCCGTGTCCAGCTGCTCGTCGGTGAAGCCGCGGACCGCGGCGGCCGCGTCGCGGCTGTTCTTCCGCAGGCGCTCGATCGCGGCCGGCTTCGTGACGCCCGCCTTCTCGGCGGCGTGCTGCGCGTTCACCCCCGCGACCGCGTCCCAGCCGACCTCGAACGCCTTGCCGCTCGCGACGACGCGCGCGGCATCGACTTCGATCGGGTACATGTTGGCGACGTGATCCACGATCACGCCGACCGTCCGTCGGTCCGTCTTGCTCACCGGTCGGGTCCACTCCTCCGCCGTGATCTGCTCGGCGAAGGCGGCCAGCGCGGTGGCGCCCTCCTCGATGCGGTCGGCCAGCTTCCCGGCGCGGCTCTTGGCGGATGCGTCGTCTCTGGACATGATGTGGGAACCTCCCTTTTACGAAATACACGCGACCTTGCCCCTCGGTTGCGTGCGAACCCCGGTCCTTAACCGGGCCCTTAGACTCAAGGATCCTTCAAAAACCGGACTCGACGCCAGCCCCGTCAGTCCCGCGGGCGGTCCGTGAGAACCGGCAGGAACGCGATCCACGGCCCCACGGCGTCGCGGTACTGCTTGGCCATGACGCGCGCGATCTGCGCGAGGTGGCCGAGGTCGTGCGCCACCCAGGTCGCCAGGAGCTGCCCGAGGGTGACCGTGCCGAAGTCCGGATGCTCGCCCGTCAGGCGCAGCTCCCTCGGGCCAAGACGCATGGACGCGAGCTCGTCGAGGTTCCCTCTCCGCAGAGCCGCGAAGCGCTCCAGGCGCTCGGCGAGCGTCTGCTCTTCTTTCGCGGCCAGGTGCGCGAACCTGTCGAACGGCGGGAACCGCCGATCGTCGCCCTGCGCCACGATCAGGCGCGCGCGCGGAATCCAGTCGGTCTCCTCCCCGTCGATGAGGTGGCCGACGACGTCGAACGCGCTCCAGCTCTTCGGGCCCTCGTTCGGACGCGTCCAGGGATCCGGCAGACCCTCGAGGAGCGAGCGCAGGACGGCGGGTGTGCGCTCGAGGATCGCCGTGCCGTCTTGAAGGACGAAGTCCAGATCGAAGTCTCCGGCGAGTGATCCTATCCCCTGGGCCGCGGCGGGGACGACGCGCTCTCGTGCACCTGCGGGACGAAGCCGGCCCGGATGGCTCCGACGATCGACCGGGGCGTCAGCACAACGACTCGGGCCCGCGCGTGCTCGTCCTCGGGCGCGTCGGCGGGACGGCCGTACCCCTCGAAGCTCCACGGGAGAAGCCTCCCGCCCCACTTCAAGTGCGGGCGGTCACGGTACTCGACGAGCACTCCCTCGGGCAGCGCGGAAAGGCGCTCCTCGTACGTCCCCTTCTCTCCCCCGCGCCGGACCCGCTCCTCGTGCAGAAACCGATCCATGGCGTCGGCGCCCGGAAGCGGCTCCCCCGCCGCGATGCCCCGGCCGGCCGCCCACGCACGGCGGAACTCCACGTATCGCTCGCGGCGGCACTCCGCGCACGGCCGGTGTCCCGCGGCGAGCGAGGTCGCCTCGTCCAGGAAGAACAGCTCGCTGTAGCGCCGCGGCGCGAAGACCTCGCGACGCCTCCCCCGGAACGCGAGCACGCAGGCGATCCACCGGCGCAGACGCCAGTTCGCGACGACGCGCTTCTCCGGATCGTGGAGGATGCCCCGGTTCCCCATGAGGGAGCCGCGGGCCGCGACGGCGTGGAGGCGGCCGTACGGGTCCACGCGGTTCTGGAGCGGCATCGCCGGGGCGCCGTCGGGCCGTCAGCCCTGGGTCGGGGCGATCATCGCGGCGGCGCGATCGCGCACGTCGGAGGGGAAGGCGCGCGCCCGGCGCGTCGCGGTGTCGAGGTGGACCGCGACGATCACCATCCGCGCGGCCAGCTCGCCCGTCTCGTCGTTCTTCATCTGATGCTCGAAGCGGATCGACTTCTCCCGGATCTCGAGGATCCGCGAGGTGACCGAGACGACGTCGCCCGCGTAGAGCTCGCGCTTGTATTCGATGTGCTGCTCGACGCCCGCCATCCCGATCTTCTCGGCCCGCAGGCGCGAGGGCGTGAGGCGGATCGCATTCAGGAGCTGCCAGGTGGCCTCGTCGAACTTCGCGACGTAGAAGGAGACGTTCAGGTGCCCCATCTGGTCGCACTGCGACGGATAGACCGACCCGCGGTACGTCAGCAGGGGTTCGCTCAAGCGCGCCTCCCGAGGATCATCGCCAGGGAATTACGCGGCGGCGGTGCACACGGTTTCCGAGATCCCGCCGGAGCCGGCATTCAGGCCGCCCCACGAGAGCGATCGGGCAGAGGGTAGACGAAGAGGAGCGCATCATCGTCCTCCACGACCGCGCCCGTGCTCGCGTAGAGGCTCCGTGCGGCCTCGTTGCCGCGGCTCGTCAGCACGAACGCCTCGAACATGCCTTCCGCGCGCGCGAGCCGCCGGATCTCCCCGAGCAGCGCGCTCGCGAGCCCGCGACGGCGGAATCCCTCCGCGACGGCGATCTCGTAGATGAACATCTGCGCGGCCTGGCGATCGGGACGCTGCAGGCGGTAGGCGAGCAGGTAGCCGACGGGTTCCCGCCCGTTTTCCGCGACGGCCACGAGGAGAAAGTTCGCGGGGTTCGCCAGAAACGCGTCGGGAGAATCCGCCGAGTGCGAGGGTCCCTTGAAGGTCCTCACCGCGACCTCCGCGACTTCCGCATCGCCCTCTCCGAGACGGCGAATCGAGATCATGGCGCCCCTTTCGTCCCGAGGATCGCGGCGCTCGTCCCCGGCGCCTCCGGGAGGCGCCTTCGGACGGCGGCCCCGTCTCGAAAGATCGGCGCAACCCTGCGCCCACGCCTTCGTATTGCCAGCGAAGGATACCGAAATGACGATGCGCAGAACGGCGGTCCGGCCGTCGATCCTCGCCGGCCTGGCGGCGTTTCTCACGGCGGCCCGAGGGCTCACCCTCGACTCCCAGACGCAGACGCTCTCCCTCCCTCCGGACTCTCCCCGTTGGGAGCTCGAGGGCAACGCGAAGGCGACGGAATACCTGGGCCGAAAGTGCCTCCTGCTCGACGGCGGCGCGGCGACCGTGAAGGACTTCGAGATGCGCGACGGGGTCGTCGACGTGGACGTCGCGGCGTCCTCGGCCCGCGGCTTCGCGGGCTTCCAGTTCCGGATCGCCGCCGACGGCCAGAACGCCGAGGAGATCTACCTGCGGCCGCACGAATCGGGCTACCCCGACGCGATCCAGTACACGCCCATCCTCTCCACCGGCCGCAACTGGCAGATCTACAACGGACCGGGCTTCACCGCCGCCGTCGACATCCCCCGGGACTCCTGGTTCCACGTGCGCCTCGCGGTGACGGGGGCGCAGGCGAAGCTCTTCGTCAAGGACATGGAGAAGCCCGCGCTCGTGATGGACGACCTGAAGAGCGGCATCGAGAAGGGTCAGCTCGCGCTGATGGTGCTGATGGGCGCGACCTACTTCGCGAACTTCGAGGTCCGCACCACGCCCGACGCGAAGTGGGAGCGGCACCTTCCGCCGATGGCTCCCGGGACCCTCACGAAGTGGAGCCTCTCGCCCGCCTACGACGCGCTCGCCCGCAACCTCGAGCGGCCGCTCTCCGGGGACGAGGCGCGCGCGATCGCCTGGCAGGACGTCGAGGCGGAGCCGCCCGGCTTCGTGGTCCTCTACCGCTATCGCGACGCGCCGCATCCGCGCGTGAGCTTCCAGTCCGACTTCTCGACGCGCCTGCAGCCGCAACCCGGAATGAAGGTGCTCTACGCGCGCACGGTCATCGAGTCCGACCGCGACCAGGTGAAGAAGCTCGAGATCGGCTACAGCGACGACGTCAGCGTCTTCCTGAACGGCGCGATCCTCTGGCGCGGCCGCAGCGCACAGGCCTTCCGCGACCCGCGCTTCCTCGGCATCGTCAATCCGGAGAACGACGCCGTCTACCTGCCGCTCCGGAAGGGGCGCAACGAGCTCGTGCTCGCGGTCTCCGAGCTCGGCGGCGGCTGGGGGTTCGTCTGCCGCCTGGCGGACGTGCCGCGCTGAGCCCGCCGCATCGAGAGAAGGCGCGCCTCAGAGGTCGCGCCAGAGGGCGCGCTAGAAGAAGTAGCCCGCCTCGGGGTCGATCGAGAGCCGGAACTCGAGCGTGCACGCCTGCCCGGGCGGCAGCTCGAGCGCGTAGTGCGCGGTGCGGTACCCGTGGAGCTTCACCTCGACCTGCCAGGTCCCGGCGGGGACCGACGCCTCGGCGTGGCCGGCCCGGTCGGAAACGTAGTCGACGATCGCGCCCGGGGAGCCGCTGCGCAGGCGGATCGCGGCCCGCGGGAGCGGCGATCGCTCCTCGGTCATGACGGTGATCCTCACCGACGGGCCCGCGTCGACGCCGACGTCTGCCGGCGCACAGGTCCGCTCCAGCAGGTATCCCGGCGACTTGCCGGCCCAGTAGAGCTTGCCGTGGTAGGCCTCGCATCCGGCGAGGGCGGCGACGGCGAAGCCGCATGCGAGGCCCGCGAGCCGATTCACGAGCCGAACCGCTTCCGCAGCGTCACGTGCGCGGCGGCGCGCTTCCCCGCAACGTGCTCCACGCACTCGTAGCCGAGCGTACGCAGATCGAGCCCGCCCAGGAGATGCTCGCCCGAGCCGAGGAGAACCGGTGCGATGACCAGGTGCAGCTCGTCGACGAGGCCGGCGCGGAGGTACGCGCGGATCGTCGACACGCCGCCGCCCAGACGGACGTCGCGCCCTCCCGCCGCCTCTCTCGCCATCCGCAAGGCGTCCTCGATCCCGCTCGTGACGAATCGGAACACCGTGCCGCCCTTCATCGCGAGCGGCGCGCGCGGATGGTGCGTCAGCACGAAGACGGGGACGCGGTACGGCGGCTCCTCTCCCCACCAGCCCCTCCAGGCCTCGTCGGGCCAGGGCCCGCGCACGGGACCGAACATGTTGCGGCCCAGGATCCATGCGCCGATTCCCTCGAAGCTCCGCCTGGCGAAGTCGTCGTCGACGCCGGTGTCGCCGCCCTCCTCGCCGTGCATGCGCCGGAAGGTGCGCGTGGCGAACGCCCAGTCGAAGAGCTCGGGGCCGCCGACGCCCAGCGGATTCTCGAGATCCTGGCCGGGGCCGGCGCCGAAGCCGTCGATCGAGATCGCGAAGCCCGCGACGCGCAGCCTCGAGGTCACGACGGCTTCTTGAGCTCCACCAGAATCAAGTGGACGGTCGTGGTCCCGATGTTCTCGGCCCAATGCGTGATCGGGTCGCGGTAGATCACTTCGCCGGCCTTGAGCTCGCTCTCGTTGGTCTTGCCGTCCGGCGTGTGGTTTCGCATCTTGCCGCCCTCGAGGACGTAGATCACGTAGGCGGGGTGCGAGTGCATCTGCTCCTTCATCCCCGGAGCGATCGACGCCTCGAGCACACGCACCTTGTCGTTCTCGAGCTTGACCTTGATCGACTTCGCGTTGACCACCGCCGGGTCCTGAGCGCTCGCGACGCGAAGACCCGCGATGAGAATCGCTGCCGCCGTGATTCCGAACATGAGCCTTCTCCGTCGCATCTCTCCTCCTCCTCTTCCTCTATTTCGACTCCGACTCCTTCAACCCTCCGTTGCGCAACTCCCGAAGCACCCGGTCTCCTTCGCTCTTGCTCGCCACTCGCAGCGGGATGCCGCCGCCGAGCGGGGTGGTCACCCGCGGTGCCGCGACCAGCCGGCCCCTCAGGAAGATCCCCAGGTATTCATACGCGCGTTCGGGGCGACGCGACCAGGACTCGAGACGCCGGCTGCCCTCGGGCGTCAACGGAAGCCAGATCGTGGCCTCGCCGACGACGCTCGTCCGGCCGCCCGCGAACGCGGCGCCCCCCGGCTCACACGAGCTCAGGTCGAGCAGGGGCTCGGTCGACGCGAAGCCCTGGCGGACCTGCGCGTACGGCAGCTCGACCGGAAGGGTGTGCGCGGCGTCCGGCTCGACCGTGATCGTCCGAACGACGAGGTACTCCGGGTTGCGGACGACCACGTGGACCGAAGGCTGCGGGCGCGAGCAGGACAGGCTCCACGCGAGCGTGAGGCAAACCGCCGCGAAACCTCTTGTCGCGCGCCTCGCGAGCGAACTAGCATGCGCTTCGAACCGGCGTTCCCGAGCAGGAGCAGGAGGATGAGGACAGCCATGCGCATGACGAAGCCCGGAGCGGTCTCGGTCTCGGTCGCTTTCCTGGCTCTGGTCCTGATGAGCGGGCCGCTGCATTCGGCGCCTCAGAAGGGTCCCAAACCCGACGTCGGGACGGGCCGCGTCGCCTGGTTCGACATCACGACGACCAACATGACGCAGTCGAAGGAATTCTACGGCAGGCTCTTCGACTGGCAGTTCGAATCCCTGCCGGGCCCCTACGCCGATCTGGCCGCGGAGATCGTCTCCCGCGGCACGTCGATCGGAACGCTCCGCAAGGCGGAGGGGGCGATCAGCGCCTACGACGGCGTCGTCTACATCCAGGTCGACGACATCCAGGCGAGCTGCAAGAAGGCGGCCGAGCTGGGAGGAAAGGTCGTGCCCGGATTTCCGTTCAACCTGTCGAACGGCGGGGGCGCGATCGGACTCGTGGTCGATCCGGCCGGACATCCGATCGGAATGTACTCCCGGACTCCGCTTCCGGAGGCGCCGGCCAAGAAGTAGCGCGGCCCGATTGACCCCGCCGGAAGCCGGCGCGGCCACGGCTTCGCGGAAACCGATCTCAGGCCTCGTGCGTCTTGAGGATGTCCTCGATCTCCTCCACCGAAAAGACGTTCAGCCCCGTGACCTTCGCCGACGCCCGGTACGGAGGCGGAACGATGTTCCGGGCCTCCTCCTTGTTCGCGACGTCGACGAGCATCCAGGCCTTGTGATCCCCGTCGCGGCAGCCCCAGTCGGCGTGCGTCAGGAAGTGTGACCCGGTCTGCTGGAAGACCCGGACCACCCGGGCGCAGGCCACGCGCTCGGCCTCGTGGGGGACCTCGATGAGAAAACGTGCCATGACTTCTCCCGTGTTCCGGCTCAGTCGGACGCGACGCGTTCGTCGTGCTCGGCATGATCGTGGGCCGCGTGCCGGGCCTCCGCCGCCAGCGCCTTCGCCTTGGGCGTCGAGAACGGGAAGAGGTTCAGCACGTCGTACTCCCAGACGTTCGTCGGGAAGATGACGACGAGCTCCGCGACCCGGTCGTCCAGGTTCTGGAACGAGTGCGGCATCATCGGCGGGATGTTGACGACGTAGGGTCCGGTCATCACGAACATCTCGTCGCCCAGCGCATAGAGGATCTTCTGGCCCTTGAGGAGCACGTGCGACTCCTCGCCCATGTGCGTGTGCATCGGCGGGGCTCCGCCCGGCGCCGTGTACGTGATCCCGATGGTCAGGTTCCGGTAGCCGTGCCTCTGGCCCTCCATGACGTGAACGAACTCGCCGGGCCCGGGATTGATCACGTCCAGGTCTTTCACGGAGAGCGCGTAGTCCTTGACGTCCTTCATCTCGGGCGGCCTGAACGGCCCCGGCACGCGCCGCGTCTCCAGGAGCTCGTGGGCATGGTGCTGCGCGTGCAGCGCCTTCTTCGCCTCGTCGGGCGCGAGGATCAACTCGCCGTGCTCGATCTTCTGCCCCGCCTCCGCGTCGGCCGGGCCGTGGTTGACGATCGGCGTCGGCAGGAGACGGGGCCGGACTTCGGCCGCCTTCGGCGCCGAACGCGAGCACCCCAGGACGAGCGTGAGACCGACACCCACAGGGAAGAGCAGGCGCGCCAGCCCGTGGATCATTCCCCCCTCCTCGCTCGAAAGGCCGACTCCGAGACGCGGCTGGACCCCTTATACACGCGACGCGGCCGAAGGGATGCGCTCATCGTCCCTGGCGCACCTCGTAGCGCAGAGTGACCACGCCCTTCGGCGATGCCTTCGCGTCGACGAGCGCGAGGCGCGCGGGCCTCGAGTCGGCACCGGTCCCCCGCGCCAGGAGCGGAATCCCGCCGCCGAGCACGACCGGCATGACCGCGATCTCCACTTCGTCGACCTGGCCACCGTCGAGGAGGCTCCGGAAGAGACTCCCGCCGCCGAAGAGCCAGATCGTCCCGCCTTCGCCGGCACGCAGGGCGGCCACGGTGTCCGCCGCGCCGGTGCTCACGACCGTGACGCCGGGGGTCCGTTCGGGAGGGAGCTTCCGCGAGAAGACGTAGAGGCGCCACCCCGCCGGCCACGGCGGCGCACCGGGCTGCCGCGTCAGCTCGTACGTGCGGCGTCCTAAAAGAACAGTGTCCACGCGCTCATAGAGTCCCGCGAGATCGGCCCCGCCGTCGCCGACGATCCAGTCCACCTCGCCGCGAGGACCCGCGAGGTATCCGTCGAGGCTCGCCGCGACGCGGTACAGGACGGGACGCATCGGCGACGGAGGGACGCTACGCCATCGGCCGCCAGGGGCCGATGAGGAGCGCGATCGCGACGACGAAGTCGAACGCCGCGCAGGCGGGCGGGAACCAGCGGGCGACCCGAGTGGGAACGCCGCGGGGATGGTGCAGAAGGTCCCAGACTCCGTGCAGCAGGTAGCCCGCGGCGAGCGACGTCGTCGAGGCGCGCAGGCCGACGATCGCGAGCGCGAGCACGACCGCCGCGATCAGGAGCTCGGCCAGCGCGAACGGCGGCGTCGCCTCCTGCGCCAGGAGCGCGCCCGCGTAAGTGCACGCGGTGAACGCCAGGACGAGCGCGATGATCTGCCGCGCCGGCTGCGGCGGAATGGTGTGCACGAGGAGGATGAACACGAGGCCGAGGACGAGGCCGATGACGAAGGCTTTCATGCCGACGGAGCCTATCTCCTGCGGCCACGACGCGGACGAGGAGGACGTCCCGCCTCGCGAGCCTCCTCCTTCACGCGCCGGGTCCACTGCCACAGGCCGGACGTCACCTCCGCGGGCAGCCGCTTTCCGAGCTGCCGGGCGACGAGAACGATCTGCCCGCGGTGGTGCCCCTCGTGCGCCACGAAGTACGCCAGCACGTGTCCGACATCGAGCGGCAGGTTTCTCCACCGGTAGGCCGGCGTCGGCGGAATCCGACCGCCACGATCGAGGCCGAGCGCGAGCAGCTCGGCCATGGCTCTTCCACTCTCCTTCAGCGCGCGCACGAGCCGCGCCGGGGTCACGCGGCGCCGGTCCACCGAGGGCGGGACCTTCAGGCCGAGAGGCCTCCCCAGCGTCTTGAGCCACATGCAGCGGCTGTTGTGCAGATGGCCGGCGAGCATCCGCACCGTTCGCCGCGGCGAGCCCGGGATGGCGGCGGTCCACACCGCGTCCGGCAGCGCCTCGACGAGCGCGATCGTCGTGCGGTTGCTCGTGGCCCAGGCGCCGAGCACGCTGGAGCGGAGCGCGTCGCCGGCCCCGGAGCTCATGCCGTCTCGACCGTGACGAGCTTCGTCCGCCCGGAGCGGCCTGCCCGGATCGTCACGGCGTCCTTCCGACAGCGAAACCGGGCCGCGACGAGCGCGATCAGCTCCGCGTTCGCTCGCCCGTCCACCGGAGGCGACTTCAGCGTCGCCGTCCACGAGCCGTCCGCCACCTGCTCGAGCGAAGACGAGCGCGCGTTCGGCTTCACCCGTATCCGGAGCGTCGATCGCGAGGGTTTGCCGTCTCGGCTCACAGCGACTTCGCCATCGGAAAGTGCGGCACCGTCACGCTGACGTACTCCTCGCCCACGGTCTCGTAGCCCAGTCTCTCGTAGAAGCCGACGGCGGAGGACCGCGCGCTCAGCCGCAGATGCCGGTACCCTCGCGCCCGCAGGTCGCACTCGACCTCCTCGAGCAATCTCCGTCCGATCCCCTTCCCCTGCTGCGCGGGGGAAACGGCCATCTGGCGGATCCTCGCCTCGGTCGGCGAGATCGGCGCCGCAATGACGCACGCCACGATCTCGCGCGCGGAGTCGAAGAGCGCGAAGTGGAGTTGATCCTTCTCGGGTGCCGGGTCCTCCTCCTCCAGCGAGAGGCCGAGCGGCCGGCGCAGGACCTCGTCGCGGAGCCGGCGCTCGCGCTCGTAGTCCTCGGAGCCGAACGCGATCTCGGCAAAGGTCATCTCGAGTCCGGAGCCGCGCGACGCGATGCTCACCCGCGGAGGTCCCGGAACGGGATCGACGAGGACGTCACTCTCTCGGCTCCATGAGCTCGAGGCGGTTGCCGAAGGGGTCCGCGACGTAGAAGCGCCGATACCCCGGCATCAGGCCGTCGTCGATCACCGAGACACCGGCGGCGCGCAGCCGCTCCGCCAGAGCGCCGAGCTCGCGCACGACGAAGGCCGGATGCGCCTTGCGCGCCGCGCGGAACTCCGGCTCGACCCCGAGATGGACCTTCACCTCGCCGCTCTCGAACCAGACTCCCCCGCGCGCGGCGAGCTCCGGAGGCTTCGCCACCTCGGGAATGCCGAGGAGCCCGGAGTAGAACGCGCGCGCCCGATCCTCCTCGCCGCGCGGCATCGCCAGCTGGACGTGCTCGATTCGGAGGATCGCCATCGCGCCTTCCGGCGTCACGTGTGGATGAGGCGGCCGCCGCCGAACGACCAGTTCTCCCAGGTCGTCTCCACGAAGACGACCATGACGTTCTCGGGATCGAGCCCGGCGCCGGAGATCCGGCTCATGAGCTCTCCCAGCAGCTTCTTCTTGACCTTCACGCTGCGCCCGGCCGACCAGAGAATCTCGACGAGCGCGAAGTCCTCCGTGCGGTTGCGCTGGAGGTCCGGATAGCTCGGGTGGAACCGGAAATCGTCCTTCTCGAGCTCGACGACCCGCTGGAACACGTCGGTTTCCGGCACCCCCGAGGAGACGAGAGCGGCGTGCACGGCGTCGAGCACGGTGGACCTGAACTGCGCCGTCTTCGGCTTCCGGACCGTGAGCGTCACGATCGGCATGGCGTCTCCCTCATCTCGGCGGCGGCGCGGGCTTCCTCGGCCTCCTCCGCTGACCGCGTATGCTACCCAGAAACAGGCGGGATCGGGGATTCTCGTCCGGCGGTCGGCGAAAGGTACCGCACGCTCTCGTCGTCAGCGCACTGAGGGCTTGGCCTCGGTGACCCGCGTCAGCTCGAGAAGGATCCGGCTGTCGTCGAGGTTTCGATAGTCCAGCCGCACGAACCCGTACTTCGGATGAAAGTGGCTTCGCAGCCGCGCCGAACCCAGCCGATTCCGGGCCGTCCCGTCGATGATCGTGCACTCGAGCTTCCCCATCGGCGTCGCGAGTATCTCGGTGCCCACGACCTCGTAGGAGTATTGCGCCGCGACCTTGCCCTCGTAGGTGACGATTCGGGGATCGGACCATCGCGTGTCGATGTCGTCGAGGCGCCATTCCCAGGTCCTGCCCTTCGTCAGAGGGAACTTCGCGAAGGGGAACGGGCTGAACTCGGTCACCGAGAAGTACTTCCCTCGGAATGGATGGATCCAGACGTTGACCGCGTTCTCGACGAGGCCGGTCGTCCCGTCGAAGAGCAGCGTCCGGTCCGGCGACCAGTACCTCTGCTCGATCACGGTCTGCGCGTAGTCCGGAAACAGGTCGTCCATCCCGCCGTATCCCGGGAGCACGCGGAATCCCACGTACCGGATGGTCAGCGGGTCGACCGCCGCACGCTCGACGAAGCTCCAATTCCTGGTCGCGGGATCGCCGGCTGCGTCGGCCCGGCAATAGACCTCGTGGCCTCCCTTGCGGATCGTGTACGAGTACACGAACTCGCGGCCGGGAACGTAGATCGTGTTGTCGCGGTTGAAGAAGTCCGGATCGCGGTGGCCGGGCTCCGGCGTCTCGACGAGGAGTCCGTTCCAGTTCGTCATCGCCCGCTCGCCTCCGCCGGGGATCAGGGCGAGGGCGGCCGCGAGGGCGAACCGGACGGCGACCGGCGTCACGCGCGTCCCCAGACCTGGAAGAGGCGCGGACCGCCGAGGATCGTGTGCGGCTCGTGGACGTACGCCATCCGTCGTCACTCCGCGCACTCGCACGGCGCCAGCGGCTCCGTCGCGATGTACGTGAGGTTGTTGGTGTACGAGACGAAGCCCTTCTGGCGTCCGTAGAGGCGCAGCAGGCACCTCGCGCCCTTCTTCTCGACGAAGAACGAGTAGTCGACGCCCGAGGACGAGGCGACGAGAAAGGGCCGCGGCCCGAGCTCGCCGGTCTGGAGCGCCGCCGTCGAGGACTCGGCCAGCCGCTCGGCGACCGGCGCCGCCTCCCCTTCATTCTCCAGGACCTTCGCGAGGGCCACGCGAAGCGTGTCGCGGCACGCCGGGTTCGACAGCGTCGTGACCTGCGCGACGGTCGTGCAGCGCGCCGCCAGGAGAAGGCACGCGGCGAGCGGGATCAGGAGAACGAAGCGCCGCGGGGTCACAGCTGGTAGCTCAGGGCAAACGGATAATCCGAACCGTGCCCGACGGACGAGGCGCCCTCGCCGGTGAGCCCGCTCAGCTCTCCGGTCGCGGATCCCGGGACCACGGAGTAGGACTCCTTCGCGTGTCCGCCCTCGAACACTCCGGTCCGTTGAAGCACGAAGCTCCCGGTTCGGCCCGCCAGGCGGCCGACGAAGCGCTCCAGACCGACGAAGCTCGCCGTGCCGTCGCCGCGATACATCATGAGGTACTCGACGTGCGCCTCCCCGTCGATGTCGCCGGTGTACGTCTTGGCCACGGCCGCCTTCGTGAGCTTCGGCTGGTCCGGCCCTTCGCTGTACGGCTTCTCGTCCCAGCTCCGGATCGCGAATCGCGCGTTCGCGTTCTGCCTCATGGGTCCTCCTATGGCCGGCGGAACGCCGCGTTCGCGTCGACCTGCTTGTATTCGACGAATTCGACGGGCGCGAGGCAGTTGGGATAGAGGATGCCGGCGAACTTCTTGACGGCCACCGATTCCCCGTGGATCCGATTCGCCTCCTCGTCCCTCCAGACGAAGATGTGGACGAAGCGCGTCGGATGCTCCGCCTCCTGCCAGACCTCGTAGCGCAGCGCGCCGGGTTCGTTCGCGCGCACGTACGCCACGAACTCGTGGATCGCCGCGAGGCACTGCGCGAGCGCATCCGGTCGGACCTCGTACCGCGCCAGCTCGTGGATCTCGCCGGAACCGCCCTGGATGGGAGTCATCGTGTCCTCCGTCAGAAGAACTTCCGCAGAAACGCCGCCGCGTCTTCCGAGATGCCGCCGATCTTGTTCGTCGCCTGGCGGTAGAACTTGAAGTTGAGCTCGGTCTCTGGCCGCCCGTCCTTCCAGTCGGAGAACGGCTTGAGCTCCCGCCGCCCCAGCCTCCGCTTCGAAGCCGCCGTGCGCCGGACCTCGATGCTGACGCGCGGCGTCTGCCGGGCGACGCCCCTCGCCTTCGGGCTCGCACTCGCGGCGGTGACGACGCCGCTCGCGATCAGACCGGGCCCGCCCTCGTTCTCGCTCGCGAAGACGAAGATCGTGTCCCCCTTCGCGATCCGCCGGCCGCCATACATCGTCTTCTGGGCTTCGAAGGCGAAGGAGCGGGCGCGGGGATCGCCGATCTCCGCCTTGATCACGTAGTTCATGCCGCGCGCGGAATTCAGTCGAGCGGCCCGACCGAGACCTCGACCGACGAGCCCGCCCTCAGGCGCCCGGCCTTCTTCATCTCGTCGGTGACGAGGACCCAGAAGCGCTTCGCGCGCGGCACCACGACGCTCTCGAACCGCACCGCGTTCACGGAACCCTTCACGCGGTACCCGCGGCGCCCGGGCCACAGGGCCACCTCCGCGACGCCCCACCGCGCCGACGGGCTGAACGGGAGCTCGAAGGCCAGCCCCTTGTGGCCGTCGAGAACCTCGGCATCGAATCGCTCCGTCCTCTTCGCCCGTTTCATCGCGGCCTCACTTCCTCGGAGTCTTCCGTCGCTTCCGCCGTGCCGGCCCTCCGTCTGTTCCGGAGGAGCCACACGACGCAGACGCCGTCAACGATCACCATGACCGGGACGAGCACGAAGAGCAGCCGCAGCGGCGACAGGACTTGAAAGACCACGCACGCCATGAATGCTCCGAGCACGACGGTGTCGGCCACGATCATCGCGAGGAGAGGCTTCGGCAGCATCAGGCTCCCTCCCCCGCGGGCGACGCCGGGCGGCGGCGGCCGAGGACGAATCCCGCGAAGAACGCGACCACCGCCCCGAGCGGGCCGCACACGAAGGCGCCGGTCATCGCCGCCTCGACGGATCGGTCGTGCGCGTTGGTGGAGAGCCACGTGATGGCCCAATAGCCCACGAAGGCGCCGAGGAGATACCCGGCGACCGCGCACAGGAGACCGATGACGAGCCGTCTCATCGAGAGCTTCGTTCCGCCTACGCCCGCCGCGCCTTCAGCGGCGGCCGGCCGCGGTCGGCCCTGCGAACGCCTTCCGACTTTCGTGCGTCTCGAGGTGTTCCTCCCCACTGGCGGCTCCAGGCCCTGCGCATCTGGAGGGCCGACCGGAAGCCGCCGAACTCCGCCGCGCGCGTCACGCTGGCGCCGTGCTCGAGCGCCTGCCTCGCGCGCTCGAGGCGGATCGCCTGGAGGTACTGGAGCGGCGACACGCGCGCGTGCTCGAGGAAGAGCCGCAGCAGATGCCTCTCCGCCGTGTGTCCGGCCTCCGCGAGCGACGCCATGTTCCAGTCCCGCTCGGGCTCGTTCAGGATCGCGTCCTGCACGCGGTGCACGGTCGTATGGAGATGTCCCCGGTGGATACCGTAGGGCGACTGCTCCGGATCCCTGTCCGAGCGCCGGAGGTAGACGACCATGTCCTCGGCGACGCTGGCCGCGAGCGCGTCGCCGCACTCCTCGGCGATGAGGTGGAGCGCGACGTCGATGCCCGCCGTGATCCCCGCGCTCGACGCGAGCGGGCCGTCCACGACGAAGACCCGGTTGTCGATGACCTTCGCGCGCGGCGCCATCGCACGCAGCTTGCGCAGCAGCTCGTGGTGCGTCGTGCAGCGCCGCCCGCCGAGCAGGCCCGCGCGCGCCGCGAGGAGCGTTCCCGAGCAGATCGTCACCAGGCGATGCCCCGCGGAGTGCGGTGCCGGCGAATCGCCCAGCGCATCGCGGAGGCGCTCGTTGAGCCAGCGCGCCGCCGCCAGGACCACGGGCGTGGGCTCGCCGAGATGCTTCGTCGGCTGCCCGACGACGACGACCCAGGTGTCCTCCGCCAGCGTTTCCGGCAGCGGCTCCAGGCCCGCGATCGAGAGACCGACCGAGGTGTCCAGGATTTCCGGCGCCTCCGCCGGCGCGGCGAAGCGCAGGTGAAAGCGCGGCGGAAGGCCGCGGAGCTCGCGATGCCAGTTGGCCAGGCGGAACGCCTCGGCGGGACCGGCGACGTCGAGCAGCAGCGAGTGCGGCACGATCACGAACAGGACGTCGAGCGGCTTGGCGCGCGTGATCATTTGTCCGAAAGTGATCGAAACTTGTCGGTCCTCGATGCGACAACTTGAGGCGGGGCCGCTACATTCGCGCCTGACATCGGATGGCGTTTCCTGATCGAAACGGTATCACCGGGGAGCGAGGTCAGGCATGGGCTCTCATCCATTCTTACGGCGACTGACGATCTTCCTGGGGCTGCTGGCGCCGTCCTTCTGGCCGCTGCCGGCCTCCGGGGACCCGGCGCGAACGCTTCGCGGCGGCGGCCGGCCGCCTTCGAGGCTGGAGACCACCGTCGACCCGGCGATCTCGCCCGGAGACGACTTCTTCGGGTACGCCAACGGCGCGTGGCTGAGGACGGCCGTGATCCCGGCCGGCAAGGACCGCTGGTCGGTCCGCGACGAGATCAACGAGCTCACGGCCAGGCAGCTCGCGGCGATCTTCGAGGACGCCGCCTCCGCCGCCCCCGGCTCCCTCGCTCGAAAGGTGGCCGACTTCCGCGCCGCGTACGCCGACCAGGCCGCCATCGAAGCGAAGGGCATCGCCCCGCTCGCGCCGGCAATGCAGCGGATCGACCAGATCGGCGACCGGCTCGCGCTCACGCGCTTCCTCGGCGCCACGATGCGCGCCGACGTCGATCCGCTCAACTTCGGCGTCTACGCGTCGTCATCGGTCCTGGGCCTCTCGGTCGAGCACGGCACGCACGGGGAGAAGAGCTACGGCGCCTTCCTACTCCAGGGAGGCCTCGCGCTCGGCGATCGCGACCTCTACCTGAGCGCGGAGCCCGCCGCCGTCGAGCGGCGCGGCCGCTACCGAACGTCGATCGCGGATCTGTTCCGAAGCGCCGGTCTCGAAGGCGCGGAGCGGCGCGCCGACGCGGTCCTCGCGTTCGAGACGGCCCTCGCCCGGACGCACGCGACGAGCAAGGAGTCGGCTCTCGACGCCAACGCGGACCACATCTGGTCGCGCGCGGACTTCGCCCGCGAGGCTCCAGGCATGGACTGGAACGTGTTCCTCGAGGCCGCGGGGCTCGGCGATCTGTCGACGATCGTCGCTTGGCAGCCGTCGGCCCTCGAGGGCGTCGCGGCGCTCATCGGCTCGCAGCCGCTGGACGCCTGGAAGGACTACCTCCGCTTCCATGCGATCGACGACTCCGCAGCCGTTCTTCCGCGAGCCATCGCCGAGGCGTCCGCACAGCTGCACGGCGATCGACGCACGCGCGACGAGCGCGCGCTGGCCGCCACGCAGTCCGCGCTGGGCGGCGCCGTCGGGCGGCTCTACGCCGAGCGTTACTTCTCGGCCGCGCAGAAGGAGAGGGTCCTCGGCGTCATCGCGAACGTCGCGGCCGCGTTCCGCGAGCATGCGGCCCGCGCCGCGTGGCTCTCGCCGGCGAGCCGGAGGATCGCGCTCGCCAAGCTCGACGCGCTCTACGTCGGGATCGGATATCCGGAGGCGTGGGAGGACTGGAGCGACCTGCGCGTCGACGCCGGCGACGCGTTCGGAAACGCGCAGCGGGTCGACGAGCGAGCCCGCCGCCTCGCCCTCGCTCGCCTCGCGAGACCCTACGATCCGCACGAGTGGGTGATGACGCCACAGACCGTCGGCGCCGTCCTGATCTTCCAGCAGAACGCCTACGAATTCGCCGCGGCGCTCCTGCAGCCCCCGAAGTACGTCTCGGCCGCGTCGAACGCCGCGACGTACGGAGCCATCGGCGCGATCATCGGCCACGACATGAGCCACTTCGTGGACGTGCTGGGCGCCGACTACGAGCCCGACGGCCGGATGCGCCGCTGGTGGACCGCGGACGATCTCTCGCGGTTCGAGGCGGCCGCCGAACCGATCGTGCGGCAGTTCTCGGAGTACGAGCCGCTCCCCGGCCTCCACGTCGACGGGCGCGCCGGGAGGACGGAGAACGTCGCCGACCTCGCCGGGCTCACCGCCGCGTTCGAGGCCTACCGCAAGTCGCTCGGTGCGAAGGCCGCGGACAGGGACTTCGTGCGAGGCGAGGACCGGGACTTCTTCATCGCCTTCGCCCAGGCCTTCGGCGCGAAGCTGAACGACACGGCCCTGCGCGCGGCGCTCGCGAGCGACCACGCGCCGGAGATGTACCGCATGGACACCGTGCGCAACGTCGACGCGTGGTACGAGGCCTTCGACGTCGTTCGCGGCCAGCGGCTGTACCTCGAGCCGGCCGCGCGCGTCCACGTCTGGTAGACGCTCGAGCCCCCGCATCGAAGAAACCATGCGCGTCACCGTCTGCGAGCTGCCGCACGAAGCTCGGGCCCTCGCCGCCGCCTGGGCGGACCTGTGCGAGCACACCCGCGCCCACGCATCGGAGCTCGTGCTGCTCCCGGAGCTTTCGATGGTGGAGCCGGTCTGGGAGTCGGAGCGCTTCGACGCCGCCCGCTGGTGCGCGATCGAGACGCTGTCGGACGAATGGCTCCGGCGCCTCCCGGAGCTGCGCGCCGAGCACGTCGTCGGCACGCGTCCGTGGTGCATCGGCAACCGCCGCCTGGACCAGGCCTATCTCCGGTCGTACGCCGGCGACGACATCGGCATCCAACCGTTGCGGAGCAAGTACTTCCTGCCGGAGGAGCCGGGCACCTGGGAGGCGACGTGGTTCGACCGGGGCGACCCGGGATTCCCCGTTTTTCATGCCGGGCCGGTGTCGTTCGGCGTCAACATCTGCACCGAGCTGTGGGCGCTCGAGACCTTCGGCGCCTACGCCGCGCTCGGCGTCGACCTTCTGCTCTCGCCCCGCGCGACCGCGCTCGAGACGACGGAGACGTGGCTCGCCCTGGGCGTCGTGGCGGCGATGCGCTCGGGCGCCTTCAGCCTCTCGTCGAACCGCGTGGACCCGAGCGGCGCGTGCGGCGGCGGCGGCTGGATCATCGACCCGTCCGGCGAGCTCCTCGCCCTCACCTCGGCCGCCGAGCCCTTCGCGACGCGCGACGTGGATCTCCGGAAGGCGGAGAAGGCGCAGACGAGCTACCCGCGCTACGTGTTCGCGGAAGCGGACGCGCGGGACGCGGCGCCCGCGCTGACGCGTTGATGCGGTAGCGGAGCTGCACCAGCCCGTCCTCGAAACGTTCCACGGAGAGGAGCTCCAACGCCACGGGGCGGTGGCGCCGCGCGATCAGCGGGATGCCGTCGCCGAGGAACACCGGGACCACGCTGACGACGAACTCGTCGATCGCTCCCGCGTCGAGAAACGAGGCGATGAGATCGCCGCCCCCCATCAGCCAGATGTCCTTGCCGGGCCGCTCGCGCAGGCGAGCGAGGAACGCCGCGATGCCGCCGCTGACGAACTCCACGCCGGACGGGACCCGCGCCGGGACGGGACGGCGGGAGAACACGTAGGTCGGGTTCTTCGGGTCGAACCTCGCTCCGAGGCGCAGGCTCACCTCGTAGGTGATCCGGCCGAGCAGCTTCGTGTCGACCGTCTTCTCGAAGGCGTTCATGCCGTAGAAGCCCTTCGGCGCCGGGCGGGACGTCAGCCACTCGAGATCGCCCTCGGGACCGGCGATGTATCCGTCGGCGCTCGCGGCGATGTGGACGATGACTCGTCGAGTCCTCGTGGACGGCGTCGCGCTTCGAGGCTCGCTCACTTTTCGGCCGCCTCGGAGAAACAGAGGATGTAGCCGTCGGGATCCTCGACGGAGAAATCCAGAGTGCCCCACGGCTTCCGCTCGAGCGGCTGCGTGATCGGCGCGCCGCGGCCGGCGAGCTCCGCGTGCAGCTCGGCGACCCCTTCGACGATCAGGAACGCGTCCAGATGCTCCTCCGACCGGCGGTGGGCGCGCTCGGCTTCCCGCTTCGGCGCGCACTTCAGGTGGATGACCGCGCCATCGCGCGACACGCTGGCGTAGAAGCCCTCGTAGACGAAGTCGCGCGCGAAGCCGAGACGGTCCTCGTAGAACGCCAGGGATTCGTCCAGCTTCCGGACGAGAAACTGGGGCGCAGCCGCGGTTATCGAGGCCATCGAGCCACCTCCTCGTCCACTCGTGATCAGCGGCGGGTCATGGTCTTGTTCAGTGCCACGGCCTCGCGGACGAGCGCCTTCAGAGCCTTCTCGTCGATCTTCTCGCCCTCGTGGAAGTCGATGGCGCGCCGGGTGTTCCCTTCGAGGCTCGAGTTGAAGAGCTTCGAGGTGTCCTTCAGCGACGCCCCCCGGGCGAAGGTCATCTTGACGACCTTCTTGTAGATCTCACCCGTGCTGAGAATCCCGTCGTGGGACCAAACCGGGACGCCCCACTTCCACTCCTCGACGACTTCGGGATCGGCCTGCCTGACCAGGGCGCGCAGCCGGGCGAGCGTCTCGCCTCGCCAGTCGTCGTACTCCGCGATCCTCGCGTCGATCATCTGGGAGGCCGACTTTCCCTTCGTGAGTCCGGTCTTCATCGTGTATCTCTCCTCGCGTTTTCCTTCCGGTCCCCGGCGCTCCTTGCGTCGCGGGGTCAGCGGCGTGCCTGGATCATCTTCCATCCGTTCCCCGACGGATCGCGGAAGCCGGCGTCGACCGTGCCGTAGCGGTCCACCGGCTCCTGCGTGAACTCGACGCCCCGAGCGCGCATGCGCTCGTAGGCCGTCCGGCAGTCGTCCACGGTCAGCACGAGCGGCGGCATCGCACCCTTGGCCACGATCGCACGCACCGTCTGCGCCGTCGCCGGGTCGAGCACCGGAGGCCCCGGCGCGAACAGCCCGAGCTGGAACGACGGCTGATCCGGATGCTGCACCGTCAGCCACCGGTAGTCGCCGTTCTTCACGTCCGTGTGGACGCGGAACCCCAGCTTTTCGACGTAGAACGCGAGCGCCTCCTCCTGATCCCGCACGTACAGACCGACGACTTCGACTCCCTGGCTCATCGGGCCCCCTTTCTTCGAGGCCCGTTTATAGCGATCGCCGCGCGGCGCCGCTTCTCCGAAACTGCCATTCTGAGGTCGGGCCGATGCGCGGCCCGGACGACGCAGACGGGCACGCGCGAGAGCTCGTGGGCGGCGTTTGCCGCGTCCCGTGCGCGCGCGCGGACCGCGCTCGGGCTCTCGCCCGTGACGTCCCGGAACGTCCGGCCGAACGTGCCGAGACTCTCCCAGCCGGTGCGGAAGGCGATCTCGGTGATGGAGAGGTCGGTGTCGCGGAGGATCGCGGCCGCCCGCTCGATCCGCCGCGTGAGGAGATAGCGGTGCGGCGGGACCCCGAAGGCCTCCTTGAACGACCGCGCGAAGTGCGCCTCGGAGACGCCGCTCACGCGCGCCAGCCGCCGGACGGGCCACGCCTCCTGGGAGGCCGCGTCCATCCGATCCTTCGCGCGCAGCAGGCGGCGCAGCAGATCGGGGTCCTGGCGGACGAGTTCCCCGGAACGCCTGGAGGCCCTCGGGCCGACTCTCCGCTCCCGCTCCATGAGCGAGCTAGGAGATCATCAGTCCGGCGGACACGCCACCTCGCCGCTCGACGCCGGCCTACGCGGCCCTTCGTCGGTCGCGGTACCGCCGCGCCGCCTCGGCCACGCAAAACCCGACCGACAGGCCGGCGGCCTGACTCGCCCAGGGTCCCCGAGACTCACCGAGGGAGAAGCCATGCCGAAACATCGCCCAGGCGAAGCTGACGACGAGCGCCGTCAGCACGATCTTCCAATACGCGACGGGCTCATGCGGCGGACCCTCGCGCATGAAGAGGAACAGGAAGGCCATGCCGACCACGAGGATCCCGAGGATGAGATCGACCATGGTCACCTCCCGCCTCCGGCCGCTGGACCCGCAGAACGTCCGCCGCGCCTGCGACCGAGAACTCCGTTCACTTCGGCAACAGCTCCCGGACACGATCCACGGGAATGGCCTCCGCGGTCCCGAACTTCGACGACACCGTCGTCGCCTGGAAGAGCGAGTTGTACACCGCTTCCTCGGTCGCTTCCAGCACGGCCTCGAACAGCGGCGAGACGGCGTCCGTCGGGAGCACGCGCCGCGCGCGGAGCTCGGTCTCCCCGAAGCGGCTGCGCATCTCCGGCGACGTCGAGAAGGCGATCGCGAAGTCGCCGCTCCCGTTGCTGTAGGACGACCCCGTCCGGGCGAGGCCGAAGACGGCCCGCGCCGCCAGCCGGCGAAGGTCGCGGGCATCCAGAGGGGCGTCCGTCGCGACGACGAGCATGCAGGACCCGTCACCGGAGCCGGAGTCCCGGCCGGCTGCCGGGCTCCCGAGGCGCGCCACCGGCTTCGACGGCTGCAGCGACCGGTACACGGGGACGCCGGCGATCGTGAGATGTCCCCCGAAGTTGGTCTGGGCGAGCACGCCCACGACGTAGCCCGACGGAACCTTCCGCGACGCCGTGCCGATGCCTCCCTTCCAGTCGAAGGCCACGGTCCCGGTGCCGGCGCCGACGCTGCCCTCCGCCACCGGCCCGACCTTCGCGCCGTCGAGCGCGGCGACGACGTCCTTCGCCGCGACGTGGAGTCCCCGGATGTCGTTCAGGCCACCGTCGTTCGTCTCGCCGACGAGCGCGTTGACCGAATGGACGTCCTCGTTGCCGGGCCGTTCCAGGACCCAGCGCACCACCGCGTCCACCGCGGTCCCGGCGCTCAGCGTGTTGGTCAGGACGATCGGCGTCTCGATCGTGCCGAGCTCGTTCACCTGCGTCGACCCCGCGAGCTTGCCGAAGGCATTGCCGACGAACACGGCGCCCGCGACCTTGTTCTGGAAGAGGTTTCCGCCGTGCGGGAGGATCGCCGTCACGCCGGTCCGCACGGCGTCGCCTTCGACCAGCGTCGTGTGGCCGACCCGGACGCCCTCGACGTCCGTGATCGCGTCGAGCTTCCCCGGAGGATAGACGCCGGGCGCGATGCCCAGGTCCCGCGCCCGCGGCCGCGTCTGCGTCTGCGCCTCCGTCTGCCCGATCAGGACCGCGGCGCCCAACAGGAAGACGGACCACAGGATTCCGATTCGACGCGCGCGGCGCTCCTTCATCGACGCGACCGCGTTCCGTCGAAGCCCGCCGACCGGCGTCTTCGCCACAGGCCATAGCCGATCGCGAGGAAGAGCGGCGGGCCGAACGCGACCAGGACCGGCGCCACGAAGGAGAACCTCGCAACCGTTCCCTCGTCGGCCACGGCTCGCGTCATGCTCCAGTAGTGACGCCAGCCGAACACGATGAAGACGAGCACCACCCAGAGCATCACGATCCGAAGTCCCACCCATCCCGGCCACTCACCGAGCCTCATCCCGCTAGCCCCGGTACATCCGGAAGATCGTCCAGGCCACGGCGAGGAGGATCGCCAGGACGAAAAGCCACGTCCATCCCTGGAACAGATCCCGCACACCCGGCATCCGATGCGTCGCGGGGAGCTGCTGCGTCACCGGAAGCTTGCCGATGAAGCGAACGGCGCGCCGCGCCCACTTTCCCGGCACGGCGATCGCCCAGAAGCTTCCCGGAAGCAACCCCGGCGGCGGACTGACCGGCATCGCGGTCGAGAGCCCGCCGAGCGTTTCGACACGCCGGAAGAGCGGGATGTGCGCCCGCTCCAGTGCCTCGGCGACCATGTCGGCCTCATAGAGGACGCCGGTCCGATACACGACCACGGGGTCGTCGCGCTCGATCACGGAGTCCGCACCGCGCGCGGACATTTCAGACGGCCTCTCCGTGAAACGGGAAGACGTGCGTGCAGGTTTCCCGCTCCGTCGGCGCCGCGAATCCGAGGCCACCCAGGCGCGTCATCGTCGGGAGAACGCTCGGAACCCTATGAAAAACGAGGCGAGCGCCATCCCCAGACAGACACCCGACAGAAAGTCGAGATCGAAGCGGCGGAGAATCGCGGAAGCCGCGACCGCGGCCATGCCGAGCACGATGGGCGGCTGAGCCTTCTTTCGATCGGATGGATCCATCACGGCTTCCCCGTCTCGGCGTCCGCCGGGACGACAGCAGGGTCATCGCTCGGCATGTTAAGCCTCGATGCCTGCATCCTTCCGAGGAATCGTCCACCGAAGCTCCCGCGGCATCGCGACGGCCGCGTCCAGATCGAACTCCCGCGTGGCCCGGCGCATCGCGAGCCCGACTCTAACGCGGCGCCCGTCGCGCGGATAAGATCCCGGCCGGGAGAGGCGGCGACTTGAGAGGACGATTGCTCTGGGTGTGGATCCTTCTCGTGCCATCGGCGCTCGCGGTCGCCCTCTACCTTCGAGTCTGGCCGGAGGCGCCCTTCCTGGCCGCCGACTCGACCGGCTACCTCGCGGCGGCCCGCACCCTCGGCTCCATCGGCCAGATCCCGCCGACCGTTCGAACTCCGGGATACCCGATCCTGCTGCGCGCCGTCGGCGCCTCCAACGGTCCGACGCGCCCCCTGTTCGTCGTCCAGATCCTCCTGCAGGTCGCCTCGGTCTTCCTGGCCTGCGCGGCGCTGCGTTCGGCCGGCGCGGGCACGGCTCTCACGGTCGCCGTGGGGCTGCTCGGCCTCCTTCCGCCGTACGTCTATCGATCCGCCTTCGTCCTGACGGAAAACCTGGCGCAGTTCTGCGCCGTTCTCGCGGTCGCCTGCCTTCAGCGTTTCCTGGTTCGCGGTGGAGCGGGATGGCTGGCCATCTCCTCGCTCGCCCTGGGATACGCGGCGCTGACGAGGCCGACGTTTCTGCTCGCCGCCGTCGCGCTCGGCGTGCTCCTCCTCCTGCTGCGGATCGGCACGAGGACCTTCGCGTTCGCGCCGCGCCAGGCCGTTCTCCTGGTGGCCGGCACGGCCCTCCTGGTCGGCAGTTACGCCGCCGTCAACGCGATCAAGTTCGGCGTCTCGGGCACCACCGGCACTCTCGGCTTCAATCTGTCGGATCTCTGTCCGAACCTCTACGAGTCGATCCCCGATCCCACGATGAGGCGTCTCTACGTCCAGGAACGCAACGACGCCTACGTCAACGGCCGCGCCGTCGAATGGGCGCACTACCGGACTTATGACCAGCTCATTCAGGAGCATCACCTGAAACCGGAGGAGCTGGAGCCCTTTCTCCGCGCGCAACTGACGCGCGCCATCCTCGGCCATCCCATCCAGTATCTGCAGGCCGTCACGGCGTCCATCGTGCGGTTCACCTTTCCGGCGACCGCGAAGCTCCCGCTGATGCGCGAGAAGCGCTATCAGATCCTGTGGTTCGCGCTCCACTTCCTCGTGATGGGGACGCTCTTCGCGGAGTCCTTCGTCTTCGGCGTCTGGGCCCTGCTCGCGGGGTCCGGCGTGCGATTCAACGAGGCGATCAACCGCGCCTGGATTTTGTGGTTCGCGAGCATGGCCGTCGTCCTCTACAACGCCGCAGTCTCCTGCGCGATCGAGATGGGCGAGGTGCGGTTTCGCAACGCCACGGAGATGCTGTTGCTGCTCGCCGCGGGCGCCGGCATCGTCGGCAGCCGCCGGCTGTTTCGAACGCTGTCTCTGCTGAGGGTGTCGCCGCGGGGCTAGCGGCGGCGCGGGCCTCGGGATGGAGGCCGATCGAACGGTCCCGCCTACTTCGACGCGGCGATGTCCGTCCGTTGAACGGCGACGAGACGCCAGACGCCGGATTCCTCGACCCACACGTGCGTGAACCTTCCTTGAAACGCCACGCCCTCGCCCGTGGTCGCCTCACGGCCGGTCACCACCGCGACGTCGCCGAAGACTCGCACACGAAGCTCGCTGTAATCGTAGGTCCTGGCTCGCGGAATCGAGCTTTCGGTTCGACTCGCGATGAAGTCGGCCCGGTCGCGGAGCGACCCCGACGTCCCGATGAACGTCACGTCGGGCGACAGCAGGGCCATGAAGGCGGATACGTCGTTGGCCTTTTGGGCGATACGCCATCGGTCCTCGGCCCGAAGGACTTCGGACTCCGGGCCCGAGGGGCCGGAGGCCTCCGCCACGAGCGCCGCGAGTCCGAGAACCGCGGCCATGACGACTCGGATCCGGCGGCGGACGACCCTCTCGCTCATGCGATGGGCGGGATCACGGATCACCTCGATACCGGCCGCCCGTCGAGGAGGGTGACGGGATTCCGAATCTCGTCGACGCGCCACAGCAGCCAGCCCTTCGGAGTGCAACGCCACCATTCGCGCTGCGTCACGGACGTGTCGACGCGATGCTCCGAGCCGTCCTGGATGCGCTGCTGGCGAGAGGTCTCCTGGAAGACCGTCGCGATCGCCGTGTCTCCGTGGACCTCGAGCTGCTGGATCGTCTCGCGCTGCGAGTTGAAGCGCAGGATGCGCTGGATGAAGCCCCGCGTGCGCTCATCCATCTGCTCTCTCGTCGAGGTTCGACCCTGCTCGTCGATCGTGTGGAAATCCGGATGGCGGAGCCTCATGACGGCGTCCGGATCGCGAGCGGTGAAGGCGGCCTCGTTCGCCGCATAGGCCGCCTCGAGTCCCTTGCGCACGGCCTCGACGGATGAAACGTCGCAGGGCTCCGCGCCGGACGAGCAGGCCGGACCGGCGAGGCTCAACGCGAGCAGAAGACTCGCCGTGCGAATGGCGAATGGGCGTCGGCGCATCATCCGGCCACACCCCCGAAGAGAGCGGCGCGCGTCACTGGCCCGGCAGCGGCTCCCAGAGCTCGACTTTGTTGCCCTCCGGATCGATGACCCAGCCGAACTTCCCGAACGCCGAGTCGTCGGCCTTCTCGAGGACGTTGCAGCCTTCCGCGCGCAGCGCCTCGAGAAGCGCGGAGAGGTCGTCGACTCGGTAATTGATCATGAAGGGCGACTTGCTCGGCGCGAACTGGTCCCCGCCGGCGGGCGCAATGAGCCATGCCGTGGTCCCCTTGATCGGGTTGCCACTCGCGTCCGCCCATTCGAACGCGGCCCCGCCCCAGTCTTGAACGTCGATACCCAGATGCGTCTTGTACCAGGCGCCGAGTGCCGCCGGATCCTTCGCGTGGAAGAAGACCCCTCCGATTCCCGTGACTCTCTTCATCGCCGCTCCTCCAGAATCCTGGGAAGGTGCACAGCGTACCTCCTTCCGGCGCATCGCGAGTCGGCGCGCCCGCGGGAAGGCGCGAGCGGCGGGCAGGAACGCGAGGCGGCTCTCATTCTCGAGATGCTGTCGCGGCCAGGGCGCGTTTCAGAAGCGCGATCTGGCCGGCATGGTAGAGGTTGTGCTGAACGACGCCGCTGAACTGCGCATGGGCAGTGTGGGGAGACTCGGGGACGAGGGGGTCATCCAGCCGTTCGACCGGAAAGTCCCGGACGGTCTGTCGTAGCTTCGCGTTGAGCCGCCGGAGCTCCTGGATCGCCTGTTTCCAGTTCTCCTCGGAGGATGCCGGGCATGCCGGCCAGTCTTCCGCCGCCGTCAGCTGGCGCCCGTCGCCCGACAATCGTCGGAGCACGAGGTCGTAGTCGCTGGTCATGTGAAGCAGGAGCTCCCAGATGCTGTGCGCGCCGGCGACGGGATGGCTGGCCGCCTGCGACGCGGAGACGCCGGCCAGCAATTCGAGTATCGAGGGTCCATGCCACGCCTCGCCCTCGAGCGCTCGCCGGAGCTGATCGTCCAGTCGGTCGACTTCCGCGGTCATTCGCTCCATTCGATCCCGATCCGCCCGGCGACCAGGGCTACCTTCTCGGCTCATAGCGCATCGCCATCGCTCCCGAGCCGAACTCCTGATGGCCCACGAGCCTCAGGTCGACGAGCTTCGAGAGCCCCGCGAACAGCGTCGGCCCGTGGCCCGCCAGCCTGGGATGCACCACGAGCTCGTATTCATCGATCAACCCCAGCTCGGTCAGCGCCTGGGCGAGCTTCGTGCCTCCCACGAACAGTCCCCGACCCGGCTCCCGCTTGAGCCGCCCAACGGCCTCACCCAGATCCCCGCGCACGAGTTCCGCGTTCCAGTCGACGCGGTCCAGCGTCCTCGACACGACGTACTTCTTCGCCGCGTCGATCGTCCGGGCGAAGGGCCTCGTCCACTCCGGCATCTCTCCGGTCTGCGCTGACGGCGGCGTCGCCGCCGCCGGCCGCCACGCGGCCTCCATCATTTCGTAGGTCACTCGGCCGAAGAGGAGGGCATCGGCCCGGGCGATGTTCTCGACGGCGTGACGATGCAGGTCTTCGTCCGCAACCATCACGCGATGATCGCAGCATCCGTCCAGCGTGACGTTGATCGAATACCGAAGGGGTCGCATGAGGCAAGAGTAGCCCCAGACGGAGAGAGTCCGCGAGTCTCACAGGCCATGCCCTCGGCGGGCGAGGCCCCCTCCCAATATTGGAAGCGCGCGACACCGGGGTCGTTCCGGTACGCGAGGAAGTCGTCGAGATCGCCGTCGCGAAACGCGCGGAGCACGAGCCTCCTCGTGGCGATCGGGATCGGGAAAGTCTTCAGAGAGCCTCTGGGAGCCGACGGATTCCCGCCGGACGCCGCGTCAGCGGCGAGCCCGACGCGACGATCACGGCTTCTCCGCGGCGGCGAGCTCGCGCTCCTCCGCCGCGAAAAGGGTGCCGTCGTCGCCGTCGATCTCGTACCCGATCATCTCGCCGGAGTCGTATCCCTGGCGGATTCTGCCGGCGCCGCGCCTCGCGACGACCGACTGACCCTTCTTGAACTTGAAGACGGTCGCCGCGTCCGGGTCGTCCAACGTCTTCAGCCTGTCGCGCCAGCCCGTCCCGTCGCGCCAATGAATGTGGAACGGTCCGACACCGTGGACCTGAACGATCGCGGCGTCCGGAGTCCACCCGAACATGGTGCTTCCCTTCGGGATGAAGGCGTAGCTGCCCGCCTTGAGCTCTTTCATTGCGGAGCGGTCGAACTTCTCGCCGATCGCGAAGTACAGGGTTCCCTGGACCACCGTGATGTTCTCGTCCACGGGGTGCTTGTGCGGAGGAATGATGCCTCCCGGAAGCTCACGGATTCGCATGACGAATGGCTGCCCCGGCTTCTCGGGATCGCCATTGAGGATCTCGACGTCCTCCGCCATCGGGTGGATGGGCATGAGCCGGGCCTCGGGTTTGTCCACCGATTGTCCCAGTGCGCTGGACACCGCCATCCATCCGAATGCCACTCCGACCAGCCCTTTGATCCGCATCTCCAGCCACTCCTCAGCCCATCGGGCCGCGCGTCAGCCACCAGCACGCGCACGCCGGGCGCCGCGTCTCTACCTCTCTCCGATCGTCAGCGTCATCAGCGGAGTCGCAACGGACACCTCGTGACACCCGCTGCGCGGATTGCAGGCAGCGGGATCGATGATCTTCACCCATCCCGTGACCTTCGCCGTGCCGCCGCGCAGCTTGCTCAGCGGAACCGCCTTGTTCCACACGATCTTCTGGCCCGGCAAGAGCGTGAGCTTTTCGACGCAGTCCGGATGGTCGACGCTCGCCAGGTAGCCCGCATCGTGCCCGCCCACGATCACCGCGACGCCCCATGACGGTCCGAAGCACCCCTCGAATACCGCCGACCCGTTGTTCGTGAGAGCGAAGTGTGCCGTCACCGACGTGTCGCCCGCCGCCGGGGCGCTCCCGAAGGACATCGCGAGGCTCAGACTCTGGCCAAAGCCCGACCTCGGTCGCGCCGGCGCCGGGGACGACCTCGGATTGTTGGACGTACACCCCAGGGCCGCAATCGCGGCAAGCACGAGGCCGCTCCATCGCTTCCATGACGCTCCGCCGCCTGACGGGCGGCGCGTCGGCAGCGAGACGCGAGGCCGCTGCACGCGCATGTCAGGCGGCCCTCGTCGAACGCCATGTCGCGGTCACCAGGCAGATTGCGATGGCGGTCGCAAAGACGATGGGGATGGTGAAGAAGTACATCCAGGTCAAGACCGTCAGGACAACGAAACAGAGCGAGAGGGCCCACGCCGTCGCACGCATGAGTGGAGCGGATTGTGCCGGCAGGCCACCGAGCTGCCACGCCAGTATCGCCGCGAGGAGGAAGAAGACGCTGACGAACAGGCCGAACCCGACGTAGAAGTCCCAGTAGGTTCGGCTGAAGCCGAGCACCTGGAAGTGACTCGTCCGCATGGCGGTCGTGTCTACGCCCCATTTGGGATCGGACCAGGGATAGCCAGCCGAATGGCCGAGGTCGAAAAGAAGAATGAGGACGGCGGAGATTCGATAGAGCACGCGAGTCGTCACGAGAGCTCCTTTCGGCATCCGGCGGGCAGCCCGGGCCTCGTTGCCGCTCCGCCGGTGGCTGTGCCGCCCCACGGGCGGCGTGTCAGTGGCGAACGGGGAGCGGACAAAGGAAGGGAGCGCACGCGAGCGACGGCAAGGTCGCGGGAACGCCGCAGGCGCAGGTTGGGCGGCTCGCCGTAGGCCCTACTCATGCACGAACCGGATCGTCACGTCGATGCCGAAATCCACCGCGAAGCCATCGCAGCGAGCGGGGTTGTAACGCCATTTCCTGACCGTCTCGAGCGCGAGAATCGAGTAGTCACGGCCAGGCGTCGATACGACTCTCTCGTCGACGACCGTGCCCTCTCGTCCGACGACAACCCTGAGATGGACGACACCACCCTTGTGAGAGTCCCAGAATCCCGCCGGCACGGTGGGCCCTTCCTGCAGAATCACCGAAGGCTTTGTGGGATTTCGACACTCTCCCGTTGCCGAGCAGCCGACGGCCAGAACGAGGAGCACGAGCCACGTCGGCGTTTTCGAGCCTGACGGGCGGCGCATGCTGGGCCGACCGCTGGATCGCCGACTGTAGCCTGTCAGGGAAAGATGCTGTGTACGAGCATCCATCGGTCGTGCCTCTTCGTCCAGGTGTTGGCATAAATCCCGGCCCCCGAGATGTCCTTCCCGTTGCTCGCGCCCTTCTGGGAGTATTCGCCGGTCACTACCGCGATGTTGCCTTGAACGTGCACGGTCACGTTGCGCAAGTCTACGGAAGTGTAGACGTCCCTGTGGCTTCGCACGGATTCCACCCATTCCGTCTTCTTCACCGTGCGCCAATGCGCCGGCGCATCTTGGGCGGCCGGCTCCCAGGCAAGCTCGAGATACTCGTCAGCCATATAGCTGGCCATTCGATCGGCGTCGCCCTCGACCGCCGCCTTCGCCCAATCTCTCTCACTCGCAAGCAGCACTTGCGAGTCGTCATGGCTTGCCCCGGACGGCGTTGCGTGCGAAGACCCGGCCAGGGCGATCGCAAGTATTGCGGCCGCCGGAAGCACAGCGCGTATGCTCAGAAAGCGCGTCATATCTCACTCGCTTTCGCCCGCCCCTGGTAAGCGAGGGTTCCGGGCGACCTCATGGACTTCCCGCCAGCGGCGAGCGAAGAGCCGAAGGCGAAGGACGAGTCCGCTGCATGAGCATGCTAGGCGTCGCGCCTCAACGCGGCGTAATCCGTACCGAGTAGTGGTTGGCAACCAGGCGCCACCGTCCCTGCTGCTTCACCCACACCCTGGTAAACCGAGTGTCACGGGGAACGGCTTTGCCCTTGTCCTGTCCGCTCATCGTCGAGAGGCCAGTCTCCACAGCGGTGTTTTCGTACACGCGCACCTCGACCTCGGCGGTGGTGATCGACTGAAATCTCAGAGTGCCCGAAGTGAAATCTGAAATCACCTGCGATTTGGACCTCACCGTGCCGCTCGGCCCCACGCCAATGAAGTCTTCCGCGTAGATGCGGTCGAGGGCCGCCGCATCCGCGCCGATCTGCGCGCGAATGCGTTCGTCATCCAGCTGTCTTATGGCCTGCTCAACGCCGCTTCTCTGATCTCCGCTCGTGCTCTGCTCTTGCCCCAGGCCGACACAGGTTGGCGCAAGAGCCAGGATGGCTATGACGAATTTCCATCTCATCAGGACTCTCCTTCGAAGGATCGGGGCGCCTAACCGCCCTCTTGCGGTCGATACCGGCGCGCTCTTCCAAGACTGTTCTCCAACGGCCTCCAAGACATCGATCGAGCCGTGACCTCCAGATCGGGCCGCTCGAGCGGCCGAGCGGGGATGAAGACGCGACTATCGGGCGATGCTTTCAGAGGCCCCCCGATGAAGTTGACCGCAAGGCGGACCTGTCCCTCACGCAGACCTATCGCCCCTCCCGCGATGATGGAGTCACAGCCTTCCGCGCTCGGCTCGAGATGAAGACTCGTCACCTCCCGACAGTCGATCTCGAGGGCCGGTATCGTAGCTCCGCCGCGCTGAAAGAAAAGCCGCACGGACGTGTCCAGATTCGACGGACAACTCATGGCCATGCCCTCTCCAACATAAGTCTCGGTTGCAACCGAGATCTCGCGCAGGCAGGCATCGTGAAAACCGCCAAAACCGACGAGCAGTCGATCGATGGCCTCGGCCGAGTCCAGATCATTCCACACGAGTGCTCCATCGGGCGCCTAGCGGGCGGCGCGTCGGCGAGTGAGGAGACGAGCCCAATGAAAGAGTCCGCTGCACGCGCATGTCAGGCGGTCGGCGACTTGAGTTCGACGATCAGCACGTGCGTTCCGGTTGAACCGACGTTTTCGCCCTATTCGACCCATGAGATGAATTGACCACCATCGGAATGCCGGTAGTACACGACCAAGCCGGGCCCCCGTCGCTCGAGTTGGGCGACCGAAAGATGGATCGCCTCCGGATCGAACTCCGTGTCATCCAGAAACGTCAACTGACCAAGCCACCTGAACTCACGGGCGCGACCAGCGACACGACGCGCGAACCAATAAGGGACCGTGATGCGGACGATGCGTTCACCCCCGCGTGTGTCAAAGACGACAGTATGGAATGCGCGAAGCGGCGCGACGCTTTGCGACGCGTCCGACGTCTCCGTGACCTCTCGGCGGCGCATGTCGATCAGGGGACGCTGATTCGCAAAGCGCGCGCGCATCTGCGAAAATTCAAACTCTGCGACCTGAGGCGACACCGCGACGGCAGTCCTATGGGTTACGACGAACCAGAGCCCCGCGCCCGTCACCGCCAGTATCGCTGGTGTGCCGCCGAGACCTAACAAGCGCAATTTGAGTCCTGACGCGCGTTTCACGCTAACCCATCCTCTCCCAGGCAGGCTTCGTCACCTTCCACCAACTCTGACCTTGCCAGGTCCGCCCCGGTTTCAAGAAGATCAGCCAGGCACCCCGCTTCGTTTGCTCGGCCCCGTGCTTCTTCCAACGCCGCCATGGGA
>Ga0070690_100000155_pt1 | contig 35019 bp, 26 predicted proteins | sample KBSS33HmetaG_FD_64671 | JGI IMG/M metagenome (GOLD analysis project Ga0070690, IMG submission 64671) | Switchgrass rhizosphere microbial communities from Kellogg Biological Station, Michigan, USA - KBS S3-3H metaG | ecosystem: Host-associated > Plants > Roots > Rhizosphere ... | reverse complement strand
AGGACGTGCGCGATTCGCCCGCAGGCCCATGCCCACAGGAGGAGGATCGCGCCGGGGAGCGCGAGCCCGATGAGCCCCTTCGTCAAAAACGCGCCGGCGGCGGCCGCGCCGGTCCAGGCAGCCAGGGCCGTCCAGGGGCGCCCCGCCGCGCGCCTGAGGATCGTGGCGCGACCGGCCAGAACGGTCGCCGTGAAGAAGAACGTCAGGAGCCCGTCGGTCAAATTCGTCCGTGACGCGAGGAAGCCGATGGGGCTCGCGAGGTACAGGATTCCCGCGCAGAGGCCCGCCTCGCGGCCGCGGGCGCGCGCCACCGCGAGGACGAGCAGGAGCACGGTTCCCAACCCCGCGAGGCGAGTCGGGAGCCGCGCCGCCCACGGCGTCAGGCCGAAGACGCGGAAGGCGGCCACGTTCGCCCAGTACAGGAGTGGCGGCTTCTCGAAGTAGGGCACCCCGTTGAGCCGCGGGACCACGAGGTCTCCCGCCGCCAGCATCTCCCGCGGGATCTCCGCGTAGCGAGTCTCGTCGGGCTCGGCGAGGCCGGAACCGTGTGGCTCGATCCAGAAGACGACCGTGAGGAGCAGGAGGGCCGCGAGCAGCAGTCGCTCGTGGGCTGCCGAGCGTTCCGAAAGGACGGCGGTCACTGGGCACGCAGTATCTAACGGGTCTGCCGACTGAGTTAAGATCCCCCGCCTTGGCGAACGATTCCGCGACTCGTTGGGCCCTCGTCCTGGGCGCGTCCTCGGGTTTCGGGGAGGCCTGCTCGCTCCATCTCGCACGGGCGGGCTGGAACATCTTCGGCGTCCACCTCGACCGCAAGGGCACCCAGCCGAACGTCGACCGCATCGTCGGCGAGATCCGCGCCGCGGGACGCCGGGCCGAGTTCTCCAACGTCAATGCGGCCGACGACGCCAAGCGCGCGGAGGTCGTCGCGGCGATCGAGAAGACCTGCGGAGGCGAGCCGCGCGAGTCGCGCGTGTCCGTCCTCCTGCACTCGCTCGCCTTCGGGACGCTCAAGCCCTTCTTCGCGCAGCCGCGCGAGAATGCGATCGCGAAGGCGCAGATCGAGATGACGCTCGACGTCATGGCGAACTCGCTCGTGTACTGGACGCAGGACCTCTTCTTCGCGGGCCTGCTCGCGCCGTCGGCTCGGATCTTCGCGATGACCTCGGCCGGCGACCACATCGTGTGGCCCGCGTACGGGGCCGTCTCCGCGGCGAAGTCCGCCCTCGAGTCGTACGTCCGCCAGCTCGCGGTCGAGCTCGCGCCCCACGGCGTCGCCGTCAACGCGCTCCGCGCCGGCGTCACCGACACGCCGGCCCTGCGCAAGATCCCCGGCAACGAGGCCATGATCGAGCGCGTGCTGGCGATGCATCCGGCCGCTCGTCTCACGACGCCCGAGGACGTGGCGCGGGCGCTGGTCGCGCTGTCCGGGCCGGGAGGCGGCTGGGTCTCGGGCAACGTGATCGGCGTGGACGGCGCCGAGGACATCGCGGGTGGACGGTAAGGTGAGTCCCAACCCCGAGGCCCCGGTAATCCAAGATCCAAAATCCCAAATCCAAGACGGACCGGACCCCTTCGAGTTCGTCGAGGAGCGCGCGGGAATCCGCGAGTACCGGCTGCGCTCGAACGGGCTCAAGGTCCTGCTGATTCCGAACCGCGTCGCGCCCGTCCTGAGCTTCGCGATCGTGTACCACGTGGGCAGCCGCAACGAGGCGGTCGGCCACACGGGCGCCACGCACCTGCTCGAGCACCTCATGTTCAAGGGGACTCCCGAGTTCCAGCGCGCGAAGGGAACCGCGGTCGCCGCGGTGCTCGAGGCGATCGGGGCGCGGTTCAACGCGACGACGTGGTTCGACCGGACCAACTACTACGAGACGATCCCGTCGGACCAGTTCGAGGTGGCCGTGCGGATCGAGGCGTCGCGCATGCGGCAGGCCCTCCTGCGCGACGAGGACCGCATCCCGGAGATGACCGTCGTGCGCAACGAGTTCGAGCGGGGAGAGAACTCGCCCGGCCAGGTTCTCTACAAGCACACGTTCGCGACCGCTTTCCGCGAGCACCCGTATCACCACCCGACGATCGGGTGGCGCAGCGACATCGAGGAAGTCACCACGGACCGCCTGCGCGAGTTCTACGACACCTTCTACCATCCGAACAACGCGACCGCGATGGCGATCGGCGACTTCGAGGAGAACGCGGCGCTCGCGCTGCTCGCACGCCACTTCGGAGCGATCCCGGCCTCGCCCCGTCCGATTCCGCGGGTCTACACGATCGAGCCGCCCCAGGAAGGCGAGCGGCGCTTCGTCGTGAGGCGGGTCGGGCAGGTCGGATGGTGCGGGCTCTCGTGGCGCACGCCCGAGGCCGTTCATCCGGACACGCCGGCGCTCGCCGTGCTCGGCAACATCCTGGGCGGTGGCATCACGTCGCGGCTGCACCAGGCGCTCGTCGAGAAGAACCTGGCGCTGTCGGTGTCGGTCGTCCCCTGGCAGCTGCGGGACCCCTCGCTCTTCTCGGTCTTCGCGCCGGTCCGGCCCGGAGTCGCGCTGTCGGACGTCGAGTCGGTCATCCGCCAGGAGATCGCGCGGATCGCGGCCGACGCGGTGACGCCGGCCGAATGCGCCAAGGCGCAGACCCAGATCGAGGCCGAGGTCATCTTCGACCGCGACTCGACCGACCAGATCGCCGCGTCGCTGACCGAGGCGATCGCCATCGCCGACTGGAAGTGGTACGCCGACTACCCGATCGCGATCGCGCGCGTGACGCCGGACGACGTGCAGCGAGTCGTCCTGACGTATCTGCACGACGACGCGCTCACGGTCGGGCTCTACGTTCCCAAGTCCGGCGAGACGGCGATCGCGATCGAGGAGGAGGGAGAGGCGTGACCTCCGCCGCGCCGCCGGCAGCCCCCCGCGCCTCCTTCGCGGAGCGCGTGCGCCATCGCGCGTTCGCGAACGGCGCGCACGTCTACGTGCTCGAGAACTCCATGAATCCGACCCTCTCGATCTCGGGCTCTCTCCGCGCGGGCCGTGCGTACGCGCCGGCCGACCGGCGCCTCATCGCGTCGGTGACGGCGGGGGAGCTCCTGAAGGGGACGGAGAAGCGGACGAAGCTCGAGCTGGCGGAGGCCCTCGAGAGCCGCGCCGCCAGCCTGTCCTTCTCCTCCGACGCGTCCGATCCCGTCGGCGTCGACATCTCCGGCTCGGCGCTGTCGCGGGACGCCGACCTGCTGCTCGAGATCCTGATGGAGGCGCTCGTCTCCCCGGTCTTCCCCGGAGACGAGCTCGACAAGGAGAAGAAGCGCATGGTCGGCGCGATCCGCCAGTCGCAGGACCAGACGTCCGTGCGCGCGGCGGAGGAGGCGATGCGGCGCGTCTATCCTCCCGAGCATCCGCTCCACCGGCTGACGGGCGAGGAGCGCATCGCGCGGGTCGAGGGCCTGCAGCGCGCGGACCTCGCGTCGTACTACCGGGAGCGCTGGGGCGCGGGATCTCTCGCGCTGGTAATCGTCGGCGACGTCGAGGCCGACCGCATCCTCGACTCCCTCGAGAAGGGCCTCGAGGGCTGGAGGCGCGGGCCCGCGGCCGCGATACCCGAGCCGGCCGTGCCTCCGCCGAGCCCGTGTCGCGAGACCGTCGCGATGCCCGACAAGGCCAGCGCCGACGTCGTCCTCGCGATGCCGTCGGATCTGAAGCGCACCGACGACGATTTCCTCGCCTGCTCGATCGCCAACTCCGCGCTGGGCCAGTCGTCCCTGACCTCGCGCCTGGGCGTGCGCGTGCGCGACACCGAGGGCCTGACCTACGGCATCCACTCGAGCCTGGCGGCGACGTACGTCGCGGGCCCGTTCGTCGTGAGCCTGACCGTCAAGCCCGAGAGCCGCGACGCGGCCCTAGCGTCCACGCTCGACGAGGTCCGGAACTTCCTCGCGACCGGTCTGACGGAGAAGGAGATGGCCGAGGAGAAGAGCTCGCGGATCGGCCGCTTCAAGGTGGACCTGGGCTCGAACGGCGGCATGGCGGCCGCGCTGGACGCCGCGATCTATTACGGATTCGGCATCTCGTACCTCGACGAGTTCCCGGCGAGGGTCGCCGCCGTGACGAAGGAACAGGCCGACGCCGCGTTCGCGCGCCGCGTCCGGCCGGAAAGCTTCACGATCGTTTCGGCGGGCAGTTTTGCACCCGCGACGCAAGGAGCGGCGGGGACCGCACCCGCGACGCAGGGAGCGGCGGGGACCGCAGTGAATAGAACTGATAACATCCCCCCCGCATGAGACGACCCCAGCACCGCAGGCCGATGCGCCGCCGCCCCGGAGAGGCGCCGGCCACTCACCGAGTCTGGCTCTCGCCCGAGCAGCCGCAGCGCGAGGGGCCGGCCGCCGACGGGAAGTCGTACTTCCGGGTGCGGCTCGACGGCGAGCCCTCGCCGGAGTGGATGCGCGCCTACCGCGCCGGTCTCCTCGGCCTGATGCCGGAGGACCGGGACGCGGTCATGCGGTTCGAGTTCGTGGGCGACGCGGTCCGCTTCGCGGCGGTCGACTCCGAGGTCGGACGGCTACGCCGAGTGCTCGAGCAGCGCGTGCAGTCGGTGAACGGGATCCTGTCCGGCGGGAGACCGGTAGAGCCGTGAGGATAGTCGTTAGTCGTTAGTCGTTAGTACTAATGACTAATGACTAATGACTAATGACTAACAACCTCCCCCCTACTTTACCTCCTCCCACTCCAAACGCTTGTAGTCGAAGTCCGCGATCTCTCGCGTGTTGAACTTCACGATCTCGAAATAGGGCGACAGGTCGAAGTCGCGCGGCACGCAGAGCGTCGGGTGCCGCGCGCGCAGGAGGCCGCTGTAGGCCCGGCGCGTCGGCCGCCCGAGAAGCTGCTGCCGCAGGCGCTCGCGCGTCGTCTGCGGCTTGCGGCGGACCGAGACCGGCAGGATCGGGAAGCGCACCTTGGCGAACGCCTCGGCCAGCATCGAGGAGCAGATCGTCTCGGTCGCGACGCCGCTGCCGAAGTGCAGGGCGTCCTCGCGCAGGTCGGGCGGGATCATCGAGAACGGCAGGAAGTAGCGGGTCAGGTCGAAGAAGTTCCGCCGGTCGTACTTCCAGCCGATTCGCGCGATCACGTGATCCAGGACGATCGGGAGGTCCTCCGGCTTCAGGCCCATCGGCCGGCAGATGCGGACGTTCAGGTCCGCGTACTTCACGAGCGGCGACACGACCACGCCCTTGTCGACGAGCGCCTCGACGATCAGGAACCTCGCCTCGCGTCCGAAGCGGCGCTGGATCTCCGTCCGCGTCGCCGCGTCGCGGTGGAGCAGCGCGTCGCCGATGAACATCGCGCTGTGCGACCACGACGACATCGTGAGGTACTTGATCGCCTGCGAGATGCGCTGATCGCCCTCCACGAGCAGGACGTCGCCCGGGGCGATCGTGGCCTTGAGCTTCTCGGGAGAGTTGTCGATGAACCGGTGGTAGCGGCGGCGGGGACGCGTGAGCCGTTTGACGAACCAGTCGGAGAGGACGCGGGCGGGGGAGCGCATGGAAACCTATTCGTCCGGCAGCTCGGGCTCCTCCTGAATCTCGCGCTTGGTCCCGGGCGCGAGCAGGTCCATGACGAGGTCCGGAAGCGTCTCGGAGAACTGGCTGCGCGGCATGACCTGCGTGACGCCGGCGGACTGCGCCTCCTCCGCGAGCTTGCGGTCGACGTGCGACAGGAACCCGATCACGGGCAGCGTCGCGGTCGCGGGCGCGCGCCGCAGCGACTTCACGGCCGCGATCGCATCCGGAGCGGACAATTCGAGCAGCACGGCCCCCGTGGCCCCGTCGCCCGTCGCCTTGGCGAGATCCGAGCAGGGCACGAATCGCAGGGGCACGTTGAGATGGCGAGCGGTCGCCTCGATCTTCGAGCGGAAGAAGAGGTCCTCCACGCAGGCGATCAGTGTCTTGCTCATGGGCTGAGCGGATTGTATACGCGGGTTCGTCGACGGGCGCGCGTTTCGCGACGGGCCGTCAGAACATCTTGACCACGTCCACCAGGTAACGGTTGACCCAGTTGCGGGAATCCAGGCGGCGCTGGACGCTGCCCGAGACCTGGACGTACGTCTGCGGGAGGAAGGTCCAGGCGATGCCGGCGCGATGGCCCTCGTACCAGGTGTGGAACCACCAGTCGTCGGTGTTGTAGGCGGCCACGAGGGCGTCCCGCTGGACGTACTGGTAGGCGTAGAAGGCGCGCAGGTCGCCCGGCGTGCCGGTGCGCCCGGCCGACAGCACGGCCTCGAACGCGTTCCTCTTCTTCGCGCCCGCCTCGAAGTTGTGGATGCCGTCGAGCGAAAGGAGCAGGGGGACCTCGCAGACGCGGCTCCGCAGCCGCAGGAGCAGGTCGGCCACGTGGTAGCCGGAGGCGTACGTGAGCTGACCGTTGCTCGAGAGGGCGGTGCTGTTCTCGCGGATGTAGACCGGCGGCATCTGCCGCAGGTCGTACGACCAGTAGGAGGCGGAGGCCTCGAGCCGGATGCGGCTCTCGTCGCCGACCCGCCACACGACCTGACCGACTCCGATCCGGGAGCGGTCGCCGTGGTTCTGCGGCGCGTAGAAGCCGGCGGCCGCGATCGTCCAGGCGCCGTCTTTGCTCGTCCACTCGGCCGCGCCTCCGGGAGTCTGGATGTCACGATCCCACAGGACCTCGCTCGCGACGAGGGGCATGCCGAAGCGGCCGACGCGCAGCGCGAAGCGGCCCGGCTTCCAGAGCACGTAGTAGCGCTCGATCGTCCCTCCGCGCGCGCGATAGTTGTCGAACTGGGGATAGCTGTAGGCCTCCGTCGAGTAGTCGAAGACGCCGCGGAAGCCGATGCGCAGTGTGTCCCAGGGATCGAAGTCGACCTCGGGGCGGATCTCGAAGCGGCCGCGGTCGATCGGCACGTAGTAGTCGCGATGGTCGACGCGGTCGTACCGCGCGAGGAGGTCCCAGCCCCACGAGAACCAGGGGCGGGACTGCTCCTGGAAATACTGCGCCTCCTGGGCCGCGGCCGGGGCGCCGGCGAGGAGGGCCGCGGCGACGAGCCACGGTGCGAGGAGCGCGATCCGGGATGGGTGATTCGGGCGGGCCGGTCTCGAATGCTCGATCACGAATCACCGATCACAGACGGATTGTAGCGGGAACTCCTAGGCCGTGACCTTGGTCAGCGCCTCGTAGAGATCGTTGACGGTCTGGAAGCGGTCGTTGGGCTCCTTCTGCATGCACTTGAGGACGATCTGGGAGATCTTCGGATCGATCTTCGGGTTCCGCGTCTGCGGCGAGGGCGGATTCTCCTGGATGTGCTTGAGGACGACCGCGAGGGGCGTATCGCCGTCGAACGGCGGCGTTCCGGTGAAGACCTCGTAGAGCACGACCCCCGTCGAATAGATGTCGGAGCGGAAGTCGAGCGGCTTCCCGCGCGCCTGTTCGGGAGACATGTAGTCCGGAGTTCCGACCACCGTGCCCTCCGCCGTCATCCCGTGCTCCTCCTTGAGGCGGGCGATGCCGAAGTCCATGATCTTCAGGCCGCCGGTCGCTTCGATCAGGATGTTCTGCGGCTTGATGTCGCGGTGGATCACGCCGACCTCGTGGGCGGCGGCGAGGCCGGCGCAGATCTGCTTGGCGATGCGGAGGCCGACCGGGGTCGGAAGGATGTCGCCCGCCTCGACCAGCTGCTTGAGCGTCAGCCCCTTGACGAACTCCATCGAGAGGTAGCGCAGGCCGCCCGACTCGCCGAGGTCGTGCGTCCGGAGGATGTTCGGATGCGTAATCCGCCGCGCGAGGCGGATCTCCTGCTTGAACCGGTCAAGGAGCGTCGGGTCCGCCGTCAGGGCCTCGCCGCGCAGGGTCTTGATCGCGACCGCGTCGTCGAGGTCGCGGTCGTGCGCCTTGTAGACGATGCCCATGCCGCCCTTTCCCAGAACGCCCTGGATCTCGTAGCGCGCGGCGAAGAGGCGGCCGACCTCGGGCTCGGCGCTCGGCGGCACCGTGAGGCGTCCGGCGACCACCGTCTCGGCGAACTCGCTTCCGGTCCCCGATGGCAGATTGAGCGACGCGACGTACTGCTCGAGGGCGGCCTTCTCGCGGAGCTCCTCGAGCATCGCGCGAAAGGACCGCGCGAGGATGCCGATCTCGTCCTGCGAGTCGACCGGCAGGTCGGGCGGGTCGAGGTTGCCCACGCGGACCTCCTCGGTCGCCTTGACGAGCCGTCCCACCGGTCCGGTGATGCGCTTCGCCAGGAAGAACGAGAGGATGAAGGCGAGCACCAGCGAGGCGAGCCCGACGAGGATCGTGATGTTGCGGATCTGCCGGAAGGGGGCGAGCTCCTTTTCCCGGCTGCGCATCGCGACCGCGGCGCCGACGATCTGGTCGGTCGACGAGCGGATCGGCAGGAAGTACGCGAGGTAGGCCTCGTTCGAGACGTCGAGCGCGAGCGGGCCGATCGTCTTGCCGCCGCGAAGGACCGCCTGGACGATGTCGGGCCGCGCCTCGACGGCCTTCGCCGCGGCCGCCGTGGCGGGGCCCATGGTCGAGGCGGCGAGCACCGGCTTCGCGGGCTCGTCCCTCTTCGCCGCGTCGGCGAGGAAGACGACCTGCGTGTTGAGCAGCTGCTCGAGGTTGCGCGCGACCTCGTCGTTGATCTGGAACGCGGCGGCGATCACACCGCGCAGCTTCGAGCCGCCCTCCAGCACGGGCGCGGCGACGACGTGGTACAGCTTGCCGCCGGAGAGCCAGATCCCCTCCGTCTGCGCGCCCTGCATCGCGCCGGAGATCGTGGGAACGCCGGAGAGGTCGGCGGAATAGGGCAGCGGGCGGTCCGTCCGGGCGAGCCCGATCCCCTGCGGCGTCGTCGCGATCAGGAAGTCCGCGCGCGCGCTCGAGGCCTGCTCGCGCTTCAACGTGTCGAACACGGTCGCGGGGTCCGGCCGGCCGGTCTCGGGCACGAGCGTCGACATCATCGAGATCGTGCCGGCGTTGTTCAGCACGACGGCGAGCGAGCGGTGGAGCTCGTCGTAGCGGTTCTGCTGGAACGACTCCCAGCCCGGTCCCGCCTTCTTCAGGTCCTCCGCGATCTTCGCGTCGGCGACGGAGCGCGCGCGGATCGCCGAGACGGCCACGGCGCCGCCGACCGCGATGAAGATCAGGAGAGCCGCCGCGGCGAAGACCTTGAGCTCGAGGGAGAAGCGCGGGGGCGCGGGCGGAGGAAGCTTCAGTCCCTTGAGGCGCAGCTCTCCCGAGGTGACGCCGCCCGCACCCGACTGCGGCTCAGTAGCGCTCATCCTCGGCGTCGGAGGGCGGGGGCTTGTAGTCCTTGCCGTACTTGTTCTTGTGCGGAGGCGCGGGGGCTCCCGAGACGTCGATCGTGACCGCGACGGAGGGCTCCCCGCCCTTCACCGTGATCGGCTGCGAGGTCTCGGAACCGTCCTCGTGCCAGGCCTTGAGCACGTGGGTCCCGGCCGGAACGTTGTCGATGCGGAAGGAGCCGTCGGGTCCGGTGATCGCCCAGGCGCCGGAGTCGACGACGAGGACGAAGCCCACCATTTGCGGATGGATGTTGCAGTAGACCCGCACGATCCCGGGCTGCTCGAATTTCTTGGATTTCGATGCGCCGCTTCGATACAGCCCGAGGTCGAAGCGGTTGCCCGCCGAGACCGAGAAGACGTTGTGGTAGATCGGGTCGGCGTTGGGGAACTCGACCGTCGTGTTCGTGGGCACGACGATCACGTGCGGATCGAAACGCTTGGACGCGCTGCGCATCTCGGCCTTCGGCTCGTTCTCGCGGCCGACGCCCTCGATCCAGACGACCGCGTTCGAGGCGTCCGCGCGCGGCTTGCCGTCCTGGACGAGGACGACCTTGCCGCCGACCGTGGCGGCCGCCGCCGTCGCGGCCGGGGCCGCGATCAGCAGGGACAGGAAGATTCGCGAGGCGAGCTTTCCCATGCGGGCTCGAAAAAAATCATAGCATCGGGCCTCCCGGAAGCCGGCGGAGCCGGCGTATCATGCCGCCCGAACCGGACGCGGACGCCCTCGCGTCACCGTCCCGAAGCGAACCGTCAGAAAACCGTCAGAGAGAGCGGAGGTCGCATGGCGCACGCAGGCCCGTCCGGCTCGGAGTTTCGCCCGTACGTTTCCCCGGACCAGGCGCCCGCCGAGTTCACGCCGAAGGCGATCGTCCTCGGTGTCCTGTTCGGGATCTTGTTCGGCGCCGCGACGGTCTACCTCGCGCTGCGGGCCGGACTGACGGTCTCCGCCTCCGTGCCGATCGCCGTCCTCGCGATCGCCGTCTTCAAGAAGATCGGCAAGTCGACGATCCTCGAGAACAACATCGTGCAGACGATCGGCTCGGCCGGAGAGTCGGTCGCCGCCGGCGCCGTCTTCACGACGCCCGCGCTCCTGTTCCTGGCCGGGGGGGAGAACTACTTCAAGTACCTCCAGATCTCGATCCTCGCGATCTTCGGCGGCACGCTCGGCGTCCTCTTCATGATCCCGCTGCGCCGCGCGTTGATCGTCAAGGAGCACGGGAACCTGCCGTACCCGGAGGGCACGGCCTGCGCCGACGTCCTCATCGCCGGCGAGAAGGGCGGCAACCTCGCGAAGATGGTCTTCGCCGGCGTCGGGGCGTCGCTCCTCTACAAGTTCCTCTACGGGATCCTCGGGCTCTGGAACGAGACGCCCATCTGGTTCCGCACGAAGAAGGAGGACCCGACGTATCCCGCGGCGACGCTCGACGTCGCCGTCACGCCCGAGTACCTGGGGCTCGGCTACATCATCGGGCCGCGCATCGCGTCCGAGCTCTTCTCGGGAGGCCTGCTCGCCTGGATGGCGCTCATCCCGCTGATCGCGATCTTCGTGCCCGAGAGCCGGGTCGTCGAGGACCTCCACAAGCTCGGCTTCTCCGACGCGTGGATGGCCGGCAACTCCTACGCGAACTGGATCTACCGCGCCTACATCCGCTACATCGGGGCGGGCGCCGTCGCCTGCGCCGGCGTCATGACGCTGATCAAGACGCTGCCGACGATCGTCAACGCGTTCAAGGAATCCGTGAAGTCGTTCGGCGGAGGCGCGGAGGCGAGGAGCCAGAAGCGTACGGAGCGGGACCTCGGCATCGGCGTCGTCGTGATCGGCTCGCTCGCGATCGTGGTCATCCTGGCGATCCTGCCGGGCTTCCCGCACGGGCCGATCCCGCAGTCGTTCCTCATGTCTCTTCTGATCGTCGTGTTCGGGTTCTTCTTCGTGACGGTCTCCTCGCGGATCGTCGGCATCATCGGGACCTCGTCGAACCCGATCTCGGGGATGACGATCGCGACGATCATGATGACGTGCATCGTGTTCGTCGTCGTGGGCTGGAAGGGCGACGTCTACCAGGCGGTCGCGCTCTGCGTCGGCGCGATCGTGTGCGTCGCAGCCGCCAACGCCGGCGCGACGTCGCAGGACCTGAAGACGGGCTACATCGTCGGCGCGACGCCGCGGTCCCAGCAGCTCGGGTTCGTGATCGGCGTCGTGACCTCGTCCTTCGTCGTGGCGATCACGCTCTTCATGCTGGACCGCACCTACAAGGGCCCGACCGAGCTCCACGGGATCGGCGGCCCGCAGCTGCCGGCGCCGCAGGCGACGCTCATGGCCACGATCATCAAGGGCCTGCTGGCGCAGAACCTCCCGTGGGCGCCGGTCCTCGTCGGCGTCTTCCTGGCGTTCATGGCGCAGCTCGCCGGCGCGCACGCGCTCTCCTGGGCGGTCGGCGCGTACCTCCCCGTCTCCACCACAGCGCCGATCTGGATCGGCGGCGTGCTCAAGCACGTCGTCGACAACTGGCGGCACAAGAAGGAGGGCCTGGCCGGCGAGGAGTCGGAGCTCTCCTCCGGGATGCTCTACGCGACCGGGCTCGTGGCCGGAGGCTCGCTCGGGGGGGTGCTGATCGCGTTCGTCGCCTTCTTCGGGGACACGGTCCTCCACATGGAGAAGCCGACGCTCCTCGAGAAGCTCGACCTGGGCGCGAAGTACTTCCCCGATCTGAAGAACGGGCTCGTGTCGGGCGGGATCCTCTGCGCGGTCATGTTCGGCATCCTCTGCGTGCTGCTGCTCAACAACGCGAGGAAGCGGCTGAGCTAGGACGCTCGGTCAGACCGCTCCGAACTTCTTCCCGACCTTCCGGAACGCCTCGACCGCGAGGTCGAGGTCCGCGCGCTCGTGCGCGGCGGAGACCTGACAGCGCAGCCGAGCCTGTCCCTGCGGCACGACCGGGAATCCGAAGCCGGAGACGTAGACGCCCTCCTCGAGCAGCGCCTTGCCCATCGCGAGCGCCTTCGCGGTGTCGCCCACGATGACCGGCACGATCGGGTGCGTGCCGTGCGGGATCCGAAAGCCCGCGTCGGTGAGCGCCTTGCGGAAGTAGCGGGCATTGTCGCGGAGCCGTTCGACGGGCGCGGGGTCCTCGCGCAGCAGGCGGAAGGCCTCGAGCGATCCGGCGGCGACCGCGGGGGGCAGCGAGTTCGAGAAGAGGTAGGTGCGGCTGCGCTGGCGCAGCGTCTGCACGACCGAACGCGGCCCGGTCACGAAGCCTCCCGCGGCCGATCCCATCGCCTTGCCCAGCGTGCCGGTCCAGATCGGGATCCGGTCCAGGACGCCCTGCTCCTCGCCGGTGCCGCGGCCCGTGGCGCCGAGGATCCCGGTCGCGTGGGAGTCGTCGACGGCGAGCACGACGCCGTGCCTCTCGCAGACCCGCACGATCTCCGGCAGGTCGGCGGGCTCGCCCTCCATCGAGAAGACGCCGTCGGTGATCATCAGGCGAAACCGCGACGCCGTATCCTCCGCGAGCATCTTCTCGAAGGCCTTCGTGTCGTTGTGGGGAACGCGGAACCGCTTGGCCTTGCACAGGCGGACGCCGTCGATGATCGAGGCGTGGTTGAGCTCGTCCGAGTAGAGTCCGTCGGGCTCGTCGAGGACCGCGGCGAAGAGGCCCTCGTTGGCGGCCCAGCACGTCATGTACAGGATCGCGTCGTCCGTGCCGAAGAACGACGCGATCTCCGCCTCGAGCTCCTTGTGCAGCTCCTGCGTGCCGCAGATGAAGCGCACCGATCCGAGCCCGGCACCCCAGCGATCCACCGCCTTCTTCTGGGCCTCCCTGATCCGGGGATGGTTGGCGAAGCCGAGGTAGTTGTTCGAGGTCAGCATGACGACCTCGCGGCCGTTCACGCGGACGCGCGGGCCCGTGGGGGACTGCAGGACGAGCTCTTCCTTGTAGGTTCCGGCGGCCCGCAGCTTGTCCATCTCGCCGGCGAGATGGTCGAAGAGACCGGCCATCAGGCTTCCGACAGGACCTTCCCCGCGACCCGGCCGCCGGGAAACGCCGTCTCCAGCGCCGCGAGCGCGCGCTGGAAGCTCGTTTCGCTGCCCGCCATGATCTCCGCGCAGATCGTCGGGCGCCGCACGATCTCGGAGGTCCCCGTGGCGCCGCGAACGATCAGGGAGTCCGCCGGCTCCTCGACCACGAAGAGGATTCCGTCGACCTCCTCGAGCGACCGCGAGGCCGTGCGGTGCGCCTTCTCCTGCTCGTCCTTCTTGAGGCACACGCCGGCGAGGCCGACCACCTTGAAGTGGTTGGGCTCGAACTCCGTGCGGTCCCAGTTCTTCCACACGCGCGGCCGAGGCGTCAGCTGGAAGCGGTAGGCCACGTTGGAGAGCCGCGATTCCTCGACCGCGAACTCGGCGATGCGGCGGTCGGTCAGCTCCAGGTTGGGGTCGGGCTTCGGGGGTTTGCTGGTCGGCATGAGGACTCCAACTTATCTCGGTTTTCCGTTCGGATAGAAGACCACCTTCAGCGCCCGCCGATCATCCAACAGCTCCATCGCACGATGGAAGTCCTGGAGCCCCTCGAATTCATTGGTGACGAGGTCCGCGACGTCGAGGCCCGCACGGAACAGGTCGGTCATCTTGATCCAGGTGTCGAAGATGCGGCGGCCGATGATCGCGTGCAGCGTGAGGCCCTTGAAGATGAAGTCGTTGGTGTAGTCGCGGATCGTGACCGCCTTCTCGCGGGGCAGCCCGAGGAGCGACACCACGGCGCCGCGGCGCGCCGCCGCGAGGCCCAGGTTGATCGAGGACTCCGCGCCGGAGAGCTCGAGCACGACGTCGGCGCCGCCGCCGGTCGCCTCCCGGAGCGTCCCGACCGGGTCCTTGGTGCGCGGGAGCTCGATCACCGAGACCTGCGACAGCTTGCGCGACTGCGCCCACCGGCGGGCGTGCGCGGCGGCGAGGCCGTTGACCTCGGTGATCGCGATGCGGGCCGCGCCCGACACCCGCGCGATCTCCGCGCACATGGCGCCGATGGGGCCGTACCCCAGGACGGCCACGGACTTGCCGGAGAGGTCCGCGACCTGCGTCGTGTGGACCGCGTTGCCGAGCGCGTCCAGGAAGGCTCCGACTTTCGGCGGGATCATCGCGCGGTCGAGCGGGACGACGTTGAACGCCGGGACGACGACGTACTGCGCGAAGCAGCCGTCGCCGTGGACGCCGAGGATCTTCGTGTTCTCGCAGATGTGGCGCCGGCCGGTGAGGCACGGGCGGCACGAGCCGTCGGTCACGTGCATCTCGGCCGAGACGTACTGGCCCTCCTCGAGGTGCGGGCGCTTGCCGCCGGGTCCGAACGCGACGATCTCGCCGCAGAACTCGTGGCCGAAGATGCGCGGCGTCTTCACCATCCCGGCCATCGAAGGATCCCACTGGTAGATGTGCTTGTCGGAGCCGCAGACGGCCGTCGCGAGAACCCTGATGAGGACCTCGGCCTGTCCCGGCTTCGGGACCGCGACCTCGCGGACCTCCGTCGCCGCCGGACCGGGGCCCGGCTTCGTCTTGACGACGGCGGTCATCTTGGACGGAATGCGGGTGTCGGCTCCGTAGGGGCGGCCCTCGTGGCCGCCCGTCTGAGCCGGGCGGGGACGCGCCCCGCCCCTACGTTTGCTCGGCATCAGTCTCCGGCCTGGTCGTCGCGTACGAATCCGCCTCGGGAGCCGCCGGCGGCCAGCGCCTCGAGGGCCGCCGCCCTGACCGAGACGGGCTTCACGTAGCGGTGCACGAGCTCCCGCGTTCCGCCGGCGCGCAGCTTCGTGAACAGGAACCGGAACTTCTCGCGGAGCGTCTCGCGGATCGCGGCTCGCGTGCCCTCCGGCAGGTTCCAGACGCGCTCCTTGTAGGGACCGATCGCCTTCTTGCGCGTCTTGTAGAGGAACTGCGCCTGGGTCTCGCCCCTCTTCCTTTCGCTCGCGGCGTTGCCGTCCAGCCAGCGCTCGATCTCGCGCTTGAGCGGCAGCGGGAAGGCGGGGTGCTCGTAGACGGTGTTCATGAAGTCGGTCGCGAGGTGGATCTCGGCGCAGTCGTTGTCCGGGAAGTGGCCGAAGTATTCCGGCGGCAGCGTCGAGGCGCCGTGCTGGACCGCGCCGGCCATGCCGTACTCCTCGCGGGCGACCTTCGAGATCCTCTTGAGGACGGAGAAGTCGATCGCGACGCGCTCGACGGAGCCGTCCGCCGCGACCATCCCGCCGTGCGAGGAGCCCGTCTGGACGGAGACCTTCGCGATCCCGCGCGCGCCACCGAGAGCCCTCTTGTAGACCTCCATGTACGCGCGGAACTCCTCGGGCGTCGAATTCTCCTTGCCGACCTCGCCGATCTCGCCGCCGACGGAGATGGGCATCTCGGGAGGCTGGTGCGTGCGGATGAACTTCGTGAAGCGCGCGCAGAGATCCGCGTTGACGCGCTGTTGCTCCTCCAGCGTCGGTTTCGAGAGGTCCACGAGGGTCGAGGTGTCGATGTCGATCTGGAAGAAGCCCGCGGGGATCGCCTCCTCGATGAGCTGCTCGATGGCCTGGATCTCGGCTTCCGCGTTCTCCTTCATCTTCTTGGGATTGGTCTGGAAGTGATCGCCCTGGAGGAAGAAGGGGCCCTCCCAGCGCTCGCGGATCGCCGCGGCGAGCAGCACGGCGGCGTACTCCGCGGGCCGCTGCTCGGTGTAGCCCATCTCGCTGCGCGCGATCTCGAAGATCACCGCGCCCGCCGAGAGCTCCCTCGCGGCGCGGCACGCGGCGCGCGCGGTGTCGTACGACATCATCCGCACGTTGATCGCCGGGACCGTGAAGCCCGAGACCTCGCCGCGCCCTCGGGCCTCGTAGAGCGGGAGGATCGAGGCCGGCAGGATGCCCAGCGCCTCGGCGGACTCGCGGATGGCGTGGCGCGCGGCGTCGCGCGTCTCCGCCGGACCGAAGACGGCGGTCCAGACGAGCCCGTCGACGATCTCCTCGCGGAAGCGCTCGGGATCCGCGATCGCGAGCCCGTCGCCGGAGACCTGCGGCCTCGCGTAGGCGGCGAGCGCCGCTCGAAGCTCGGCGGTCGTCGAATAGATGTTCATGACGGTCCTCGTTCCCGAATGCCGGTGGATTCTAAATCAGGCCGTTTCCGGCGGTATCCTCTGTGCCGCCGTGATCCGCCTCTCGCGCACGATCCACTTCAACGCGGGCCGCAGCCTCTGGCGGCCCGGCTGGAGCGCCGAGAAGAACCGCGAGGTCTACGGCGAGGAGAGCCCGCACGGCTACGGGCACAACTACGAGCTCGAGGTCTCCGTCGCGGGAGACGCGGATCCGCAGACCGGGATGGTCGTCAATCTGACCGACCTCGATCGGGTCCTGCGCGAGGAGGTGGACCGTCCGCTCGACCACCAGAACCTGAACCGGGACGTGCCCGAGTTCGCCCAGACGCCGCCCACCGCCGAGAACCTGGCCGTCTGGATCTGGCGGCGGGTCGTCGCGCGCATCGCCGCGGAGAAGTGGCCGTGCCGCGTCGTGTTCCTGCGGCTGCGCCTCGCGCCCGACTTCGCCGTCGAGATCGAGGAGCCGTAGCGCGTGACGCCTCCCGTACTCGTCGTCGGCGCGACGGGCCAGCTCGGCACGGCCGTCATCGACCGGCTGCGCGCCGCGGGGATCCCCGTGCGGGCGCTCGTTCGGCCGAGCTCGCCGCGCGCGTTCGAGCCCGAGGGCGTCGAGCTCGCGTTCGGGGACCTGCGCGATCCGGAGAGCCTCGTCGCGGCGTGCCAGGGCGTGGAGCGCGTCGTCGCGACCGCCAACGCGGTGGTCCCGCGCGGCCGGGCGTCGTTCGAGGAGGTCGAGTCCACCGGGTACGACAACCTCGTCGACGCGTGCAAGGCGGAGGGCGTGCGGCGGATCCTGTTCATGTCGGTGGCGGAGACGGCGCTCGACAAGAGCGTCACGACGTTCCGGCTGAAGCGCCAGATCGAGGAGCGCATCCGCGGAAGCGGCCTCGCCTACTCGTTCTTCCGCGGCGCGGCCTTCATGGACGACTGGTTCGCGCTGATGGGCAGCTCGATCCCCCTGCGCGGGGCGAAGGCGCACACGCTGCGGCGCCCGTTCTGGTTCGCGAAGGGGTTCCTCTCGATGGCCGCCACCTCGATCGAGAAGCGCGGCTTCGCGATCGTGCCCGGCGACGGGAAGACGCGGCACGCGTACGTCGCGCTCGACGACGTGGCGGCGATCCTGGCGGCGGCCGCCGCGGCGCCGGAGGACGGCGAGAACCTGGTCGCGGACCTCGGCGGGCCCGAGGTTCTGACGCCCGAGGAGGTCGTGGCGATCTTCGCGCGGGTGCTCGGCCGCCCGATCCGGATCGTCCACGCTCCCGCGAAGGTGTACCGCGTGCTCGCGGACGTCTTCGAGCCGTTCTCGCCGCAGGCCGGCAACCTGATGGCGATGAGCTGGGCCGCGGCGCTCTCGGGATTCGACTTCGACGGCCGGCCGCTGGCGGAGCGGTTCGGCGTGCGCCTCACGACCGCCGAGGAGTTCCTGAGGTCGAAGGCCTCGCTCCCCGAGGAGGCCTGAGACCCCTCGAGCCTCGCCCGGGAATACAATGCGCGACGGTTTTCGAGGTTCCCGGTTCCCGGAGGCCCGATGTATTTCCACCAGTTCTACCTGGGCTGCCTCGCGCAGGCGTCGTACATGATCGGCTCGGACGGCGAGGCCGCCGTCGTCGATCCGCGCCGCGACGTCGAGGAGTACCTGGAGGAGGCCCGCGCGCGGGGGCTGACGATCCGCCACGTCATCGAGACGCACCTGCACGCGGACTTCGTCTCCGGCCACAAGGAGCTCGCCGAGCGGACCGGAGCGCGGATCTACTTCGGCGCCCGCGCGGGCGTGAAGTTCCCGCACGTTCCCGTCCACGACGGGGACTCGCTCGCGATGGGCCGCGTCACGCTGCGCTTCCTGGAGACGCCCGGCCACACGCCGGAGTCGATCTCGATCCTCGTCTACGACCGCGAGGAGGGATCCGGCGAGATTCCGGAGGCGGTCCTGACCGGCGACACGCTCTTCATCGGGGACGTCGGGCGGCCCGACCTCCTCGGCGCCAAGATCAGCCCGAACGAGCTCGCAGGGCAGCTCTACGACTCGCTCCACGAGAAGCTCCTGACGCTGCCCGACTCGGTCAAGGTCTTTCCCGCCCACGGGGCGGGGTCGCTGTGCGGCCGCAACATCTCGAGCGAGACGAGCTCCACGATCGGCGAGCAGCGCCGGTACAACTACGCGCTCCGGCCGATGCCGCGCGAGGAGTTCGTCGCGCTCGTCACGACCGACCTGCCGGAGGCGCCGGCGTACTTCGCGCGGGACGTGCAGCTCAACCGCGAGGGGCCCGGCGCGCTCGAGGAGCTCCCCGCGCCGCCGCCGCTTTCGCCCGAAGGCGTCGAGGCCCTGCGCCAGTCGGGGGCGATCGTCGTCGACACGCGGCCGCCCGCCGAGTTCGGCGCCGGCCACGTGCCGGGCGCGATGAACCTCGGCCAATCGGGGCAGCTGGCGTCGTGGGCGGGCGCTCTCCTGTCGCCGAAGGATCCGCTCGTGCTCGTCGCGGAGGACCCGGAGCGCGTCGCGGAGAGCCGCACGCGCCTCACGCGCGTCGGGCTCGAGAACGTGGCGGGCTACCTCGACGGAGGCATCCGCGCGTGGGACGAGTCGGGCAGGCCGCTCGTCCGGACCGAGCAGATCGACGTGGACGAGCTGCGTGCGCGGCTGGACGAGGATCGCGCGCTGCAGCTGGTCGACGTGCGCCGGCCCGCGGAGTGGCACGCTGGTCACATCGGCAGGGCGGTGCACATGCCGCTGCACCAGCTCGCGGAGCTCGCGCGCTCGCTCGACCGGGAGAGGCCCGTGGCGGTGGTCTGCCGGAGCGGTTATCGGTCCTCGATCGCGACCAGCCTGCTCGAGCGCATGGGATTCCGGAAGACCACGAACGTCATCGGCGGCATGGACGCCTGGACCGGCGCGCAGTTCGAGACCGAAACCGAGGAATTCCAGAAAGGGACAGCCGGATGAAGAAGGGACCCCTCCTCATCGTCGTCGCGAGCCTGCTCACCGCGGCCGCCGGCATCGGCGCCGGTGCGGACAAGGAAGACAAGAAGGGCGCCGGGTATTGGGAGACGAAGAAGTCGGCGTGGGAGACGCTCACTCCCGCGCAGCGGGACCAGGTCTTCAAGTTCGCCGAGGACTACAAGGCGTACCTGACGGCGGCGCGCACGGCGGAGACGTCGACGCGCGAGGTGATCCGCCTCGCGAAGGCCGCCGGGTTCGCGGAGCTCAAGGACGCGTCGCAGGTCAAGGCCGGCGCGAAGCTCTACGTCAACGGCCGCGAGCGCGCGGTGATCCTCGCCGTCGTCGGCTCCGAGGCGATGGTCTCCGGCATCCGCCTCGTCGGGACGCACCACGACAGCCCGCACATCGACCTGAAGGCGCGCCCGTTCCGCGCCGCGGGAGGCTTCACGCTCTTCAACACGGCGTACTACGGCGGTATCAAGAAATACCAGTGGGCCAACCGGGCCCTCGCGCTCGTCGGGCGCATCGACACGCCGGACGGCAAGCGGGTGGAGGTCGCGATCGGGCTCAAGGACGGCGACCCCGTCTTCGTGATCCCGGACAACGCGCCGCACTCGGACAAGATGCTGCGCGAGCGCAAGTACACGGAGGTCTTCACGGGCGAGGAGCTCGCCCCGGTCGCGGGCAGCATTCCGGGCGCCGACACCACGGTAATCGAGCAGGTCGTGGCGGCGCTGACGTCGACGTACGGCGTGCGCGAGGAGGACTTCGCGTCGGCCGAGCTCGCGCTCGTGCCGGCCGCGCGCCCCGCCGACGTGGGTCTCGACCGCGGGCTCGTGGGTTCCGCGGGACAGGACGACCGCCTCTCCTCCTACTGCGCGGTGCGCGGGATCCTCGACCTCGCGGGCACGCCGAAGAAGACCGCGCTCGCCTACCTCTCGAACTTCGAGGAGGTCGGCTCCGACAACAACACCGGCGCCAAGTCGCAGTTCTTCAACAACGCGCTGGCCCGGCTGGTGGCCGCGGAGCGCGGCGCGAAGTACACCGATCTCGACCTGCGCGAGGCGCTGCGCCGCTCGGAGGTCATCTCCGCCGACGTCAACGACGGCATCAACCCGGTCTTCCCGCAGACGAGCGATCCCGGCAATTCGGCGCGGCTCGGCTACGGCGTGACGATCAAGCGCTACGGCGCGGGCTTCGACGCGAACTCGGAGTTCGCGGCGAGGATCCGCGGGATCCTGGAAAAAAACGGCATCGCGTGGCAGACGCAGTCGCCCAAGGAAGGCTACTCGGGCGGCACGATCGGCGGCTTCCTCTCGGAGTGGGACATGGAGGTCATCGACCTCGGCGTTCCGCTCCTCTCGATGCACTCGCCCTTCGAGATGTCCTCCAAGGTCGACGTCTGGAGCTTCTACCGGTTCATGAACGCGTTTTTGGGCGCGTAGCCCCCAGGACGTCCAGCAGCTCCTGAAAGTCCCGCGGCAGCGGAGCCGCGACGTCGAGCGAGAGCTCCGGGATCTCGATGCGCGCCGCGTGGAGGAGCGGTCGATCCACCTCGGCGAGCGCCTGTCGCAGGCGACGGTCGCGGACGCCGCGCCAGCGGGTCGCGCCTCCGTACAGGTCGTCGCCCACGAGCGGGTGTCCGTGGGTCGCGGCGTGCGCCCGGATCTGGTGCGTGCGTCCCGTCTCGGGAAAGAGCTCGAGGTCGACGATGGCAGGGGAGGGCATGCGGCGCAGCGTCCGATAGCGCGTGAGCGCGCGCTTCCCGTCCGCTCGCGCCTTCGTCTTCCGGCCGTCTCTCGGGTCGCGCCCGAGCGGATCGGTCCAGGAGCCGGCGGCCGGAACGGGATGGCCCCACGCGAGCGCCCGATAGGTCTTCCGGGCCCCGCCCGACTGGAAGGCGCGGGAGAGGATCCGATGAGCCGCGTCGGACTTGGCGAGAAGCACGACTCCCGTCGTCGGCAGGTCCAGCCGGTGGACGAGGAGCATCCCGGGTCGGGCAACCTCCTTGCAAGACAAAAGGAGTCGTTCGACCGCGGCGGAACCGCTCTTGTCCGCCCGGGACGAGGTCGCCAGGGACACGCCCGGGGGCTTGTCCAGGGCCAGGAGTTCGTCGTTCTCGAAGAGGGCCGCCATCGCCGGAGTAGAATTGCACGAAGGGACCGGAGGAAACAGTTGATCGCCTGCGCCCGGACCGTCAACGCGATGCTCGATCAGATGGGCATCATGCAGCAGGTGCGCAAGTCGGACCTCCGCCACGGAGACCAGCTCCTCGTCGCCACCGAGAACTCCGTCTATTCGATGTGCGTCCACGAGGACTCGACCTTCTCGGTCTCCGGCGGCTGGTTCGACAGCCAGGGACTCTCGCCGGTCCGACTCTCGGTCGCGGGCTGCACCTGGGGTGGCAGCGCGATCAAACAGGACATCGTGGCCGCGTGCGGCCTCCGGATGGAGTTCGGCAACCGCGTCGTGACGACTCGCATCCGCGAGGTCCGCGTCTTCCGCGGCAACGGCCTCGACCGGCCGCGGTTCTCCCGGGTCGACGCGGACGCCCTGTTCCGGGCCTGCTACGGGTCCGGGACCGCCGGCGCCTGACTCTCCGGCTCAGGGCTCAGCGTTTAGCGCTTTAGCGTCCGTTGGGTTTCGGGGCGCCCCCGGCGCCCGTGAAGTGCGCGTAGACCATCCCCGAGATCTCGCCGCCGACTCGTAGCGCCTCGCTGTCGACGCCGGGGCTCTTGTCCTGGATCCGCCGCGCGCAGATCGCGAGGACGTAGCGCGTCTTCGGGGCCTTCACGTAGGCGGCGTCGTTGCGCACGTCGCCCTTGAACCCCGACGCGTCGGGCCGCTTCTCCTCGTCCCAGCCGGTCTTGTTCGCGACGAGGATCTCCTCGGTCGCGAAGGGGAGAGCGCGGGGAATCATGGCCCGGTCCTGCTGCATCGCGAGAAGCCCGATCATCTCGTCGCCGGCGGCGCGGCTCACGAGCTTCCCCTCCGCGATCAGGGCCAGCAGCGTGGCCGCCTCGCGCGGCGTGGTGGACCCGAGGCCGAACTCCTTCTCCTCCTCGGGCAGCACGTCGGCGTGGCCGTCTCGAAACGTCGGCCGGTAGAGCCGCGTCTTCGTGAGCCCGTTGGCGTCGAGGAGAACGTCCACGTTCGCCGTGCCGACCAGACCGACCAGAAGGTTCGTCGCCGTGTTGTCGCTGTACGCGATCATGTACTTCAGGAGGTCGGAAACCGTCAGCGTCGCGCCGTCGTGGAGCATGTTGAGGGGGATCGTCTCGTCCCCGGCCTTGTCGGCGTCGTGGAGGACGACGGTCTGGTCCTTGCGGAGCTTTCCCAGCCCGATCTGCCGGTAGACCTCCGCCATGACGGCGACCTTGATCAGGCTGGCGGTCGGGAACCGGCGGTCGGCGTTGACGGCGATCGTCTCGCCGGTGTCGAGGTTGCGAGCGAAGAGGCCCATCTCGCCGTGGAAGGCGGCGATCCTCCGCGCGAGCTCCTGCTCGATCGGCGTGGGCGGAGGCGCGGCGACGAGGGAAGCGGAGGCGGCGGCGGCCAGAAGCAAGGCGGGAATCACGCGCGGATGCTATCCCGACCCGGCGAGCCCGAAGCGCGATAAGCTCCCCGCGCCATTCGAGAGGAAACATGAGGAAAGCGCTCGCGGCCGCTCTGCTGGCGGCCGGCCTCGGCGCCGCCATGACGGCGGCTGCCCAGCCGAAGACCCCCGAGAAGACCCCGACGCCGGCGCCGACGCCGGAGAAGCCGGGAGAGAAGTCGGCGGAGGTCTCGAAGAAGGAGACTCCGAGGGCGGAGTCGTCCGTCACCCAGCACAGCGCGGTGATCGGCGGCGCCCCGGTCGCGTTCACGGCCACCGCGGGGACGCTCATCGTTCGCAACGCGAAGGAGGAGCCGTGGGCGAGCATCGGATACGTGGCCTACGTCCGCAAGGACGCGGGGTCGCCGGCGCGGAGGCCCATCGCGTTCTGTTACAACGGCGGCCCCGGTTCCTCGTCCGTATGGCTCCACATGGGCGCGCTCGGTCCGAGGCGCGTCGTCGTCGCCGACGGAACCGCCACGCCGCCGCCGCCGTACCAGGTCGTCGACAACGCGTACAGCCTGCTCGACAAGGCCGACATCGTCCTGATCGATCCCGTCGGGACGGGCATCAGCAAGCCGGTCGGCGACTTCAAGGAGAAGGACTTCTGGGGAGTGGACCCCGACATCGAGTCGGTCTCGCGTTTCATCAAGCAATACGTCACCGACAATGGCCGCTGGAACTCCGCGAAGTACCTGATCGGCGAGAGCTACGGGACGACGCGTTCCGCGGGCGTCGTCGACTGGCTCCAGAGCAAGGGCGGCATGACCTTCAACGGCGTCGTGCTCGTCTCCGTCGCGACGGACCTCGGAGCGATCTTCGCGCTTCCGGGAAACGACCAGCCCTATCCCTTGTATCTCCCGAGCTACGCCGCGGCGGCCTGGTACCACAAGCTCCTGCCCAATCCTCCGAAGGAGCTCGAGCCCTGGCTCACCGAGGTGCGCCGCTACGCCGCCGGTGAATTCGCCGCGGCGCTCGCGGAGGGCAGCCGGCTCCCGGACGATCGGCGGGCCGCCGTCGCGAAGAAGCTGCACGATTACACCGGCCTCTCCGAGGACTACCTCCGCCTCGCGAACCTGCGCGTCAGCGAGAGCGAGTTCACGCAGGAGCTGCTCCGGCAGCGGGGCATCACGGTCGGCCGGCTCGACTCGCGCTTCGTCGGGCCCACGATGGACCCGCTGGCGAAGGAGACCGAGGACGATCCGCAGTCGAACGCCATCACGGGCGCGTACACCGCCGCGTTCCTGGACTGGTACCACGAGGGGCTGAAGTTCGGCGACGGCAAGACCTACAACATCTTCGCCGACGCGTTCCTCTCCTGGGACTTTCGCCACAAGGTCGCGGGCGTGCCGTTTCCCCTGCCGACGCTCACGAACACCAACATCGATCTCGGCCACGCGATGCACTTCAACCCGAACCTCCAGGTGCTCGTGTTGAACGGCCTGTTCGATCTCGCGACACCGTTCTTCGCGACCGAGACGATGATGGCGCACGTCTCGCCCGACAAGGACGTACAGGCGCGCATCGCGCTGAAGTACTACCCGGCGGGACACATGATGTACGTCAACGAGGCCTCCCTGAAGGCCATGAAGGCCGACATGGCGGACTTCGTGGCCCGGACGTCGAAGTGACCCGGGTATAGTTCACACGACCTTGACACTCTCAACCGGGACTCGCCTCGGTCCCTACGAGATCCTCGCGCCGATCGGCGCCGGCGGGATGGGCGAGGTGTACAAGGCGAGGGACACGCGGCTCGAACGCACGGTCGCGGTCAAGGTCCTGCCGCAGCACCTCTCCTCCTCGCCCGAGGTGCGCCAGCGTTTCGAGCGCGAGGCGAAGACGATCTCGCAGTTCTCGCACTCGCACATCTGTGCGCTGTACGACGTCGGCCGGGAGGGCGAGACCGAGTACCTCGTCATGGAGTTCCTCGAGGGCGAGACGCTCGCCGACCGGCTCGCGCGGGGGCCGATCCCGATCGACCAGACGCTGCGGATCGGCGTCGAGATCCTGGCCGCTCTCGACGCGGCCCACCGAAGCGGGATCGTCCATCGGGACCTGAAGCCCGGCAACGTGATGCTCACGAAGTCGGGCGTGAAGCTCCTCGACTTCGGCCTCGCCAAGCTCGCGGCCGCGCCGGTCTCGGGCGTCTCGCAGGCGACGAGCCTGCCCACGGCTCTCCAGGAGAGCCAGCCGCTGACGACGCGCGGCACGATCCTGGGCACGTTCCAGTACATGGCGCCGGAGCAGCTCGAGGGCGGCGAGGCCGAACCGCGCAGCGACATCTTCGCGTTCGGCTGCGTGCTCTACGAGATGCTGACGGGTCAGAAGGCCTTCTCCGGCAAGAGCCAGGCGTCGCTGATCGGCTCGATCATGAACTCCGACCCGGCGCCGATCTCCTCGATCCAGCCGATGATCCCGGCGTCGCTCGACCGGATCGTCAAGGGGTGCCTGGCCAAGGAGCCCGAGCACCGCTGGAGCACGGCGCACGACGTGATGCTGCAGCTCCAGTGGATCGCGGAGGGCGGCTCGCTCGCCGGCGTCCCGGCCCCGGTCGTCGCGCGGCGCAAGAACCGCGAGAAGCTGGCCTGGGGCCTCTTCGCGGCGGCCCTGCTCGCCGCCGCCGCGCTCGCCGTCGGCTTCGTGCGCCGCGCGCCGAAGCCCGCGCCGCTCGTGCGCTTCGACGTCGTCCCGCCTCCCGAGGTTGCCACCATGGACGTGCCGCGCATCTCTCCGGACGGGCGCTTCCTCGCCTTCGACGCGACCGACATGGAGGGCAAGGCGAGGATCTGGGTGCGTGCGCTCAACTCGCTGACGGCGCAGCCGCTCGCCGGAACGGACGGCGGCGTGCGCCCGTTCTGGTCGCCCGACAGCCGCTACGTCGGGTTCATCGCCGACGGCGTGATGAAGAAGGTGGACGTCACCGGCGGCCCTCCCACGAAGATCTGCGACGCGCCGGGCGGCTCCGACGGGACGTGGAGCCCGGCGGGCGTGATCCTCTGGGACGGGTCGGGGAACGACCCTCTCTACCGAGTTTCGGCGGCGGGAGGGACCCGCTCCGTCGCCGTCGCGCTGGATGCGGCGAAGAAGGAGACCTCCGTCGGGTGGCCGCAGTTTCTCCCCGATGGCAAGCACTTCATCTATCTCGTCACCGGCGAGAAGCCGGAGGACAGCGCCTATTGGATCGGATCGATCGACTCGAAGGACAAGAAGATGCTGGCTCCCGCGCAGACGCTCGTCCAGTACGCGCCTCCCGGCCAGCTCCTCTTCGTGCGCGACCGGACGCTCGTCGCGCAGCCCTTCGACGCGTCCGCGCTGAAGATCACGGGGGAGGCCGTGCCGCTCGCCGAGAAGATCGGCACCGACAACGTCGGCCTCGCCCGCTTCTCGGTGTCGGGCAACGGGGTTCTCGCCTATCGGACGGGGGAGACCGGCGGACGCCTGCTCTGGCGCGACCGATCCGGCAAGGAGCTGGACACCCTGGGGGATCCCGGCGACTACGCGAATCCCACGCTCTCTCCGTCGGGAGACCGCCTCGCGTTCAACCTGACCGACCCTCGCAGCGGAAAGGGCGACATCTGGATCCGCGACCTCGCGCGAGGCGTCAACTCACGGTTCACTCTCGGCGCGGGCAACAACGTTCGGCCCGTCTGGTCCCCGGACGCATCGGCGATCGTCTTCGCTTCCGACCGCGGCGGAGCCTTCGACCTCTATGAGAAATCGGCGAAGGGCGCGGGCGAGGAGAAGCTCCTTCTCCACAGCGACGACCCGAAATCGCCGGCGAGCTGGACGAAGGACGGAAAGTACGTGGCCTACAGCAGCCGAAACGCGAAGACGCAGTTCGACCTGTGGGCGCTGCCGACCTCGGGCGACAAGAAGCCGATGCCCATCGCCGTCAGCCCCTTCAGCGAGCAGTCCGCAATGTTCTCGCCGGATGGGCGCTACGTCGCGTACGTGTCGAACGAGTCCGGCCGCGACGAGATCTACGTCCAGACCTTTCCCGAGCCGGGCGGCAAGTGGCAGGTCTCGAACGAAGGCGGCAACGATCCGAGCTGGCGCGAAGACGGGAAGGAGATCTACTACCGCTCGCCGGACCAGAAGCTCATGGCGGTCGAGATCCACGGAGGGGCGGACTTCCAGGCCGGAGTGCCGCAGGCCCTGTTTCCCATCCGGATCCGGGTCGGCAACCCTCGCAACAAGTACACGCCGTACCCCGATGGCCAGCGCTTCATGATCGCCGCTCCCCTCGGCCGCGACGCGATGTCGCCGACCACGATCGTGCTCAACTGGCCGGCGGGCCTGGGGAAATGAAAGGCGTGCCCTGACGCTTTCTGCCGGCACGCGCCTGGGCCCCTACGAGATCGCCGCGCCGATTGGCGCGGGCGGGATGGGCGAGGTGTACAAGGCGAAGGACACGCGGCTGGAGCGCACGGTCGCCGTCAAGGTCCTGCCGCAGCATCTCTCGGCGGCGCCGGAGGTGCGCGCACGCTTCGAGCGCGAGGCGAAGACGATCTCGCAGTTCTCGCACTCGCACATCTGCGCTCTCTACGACGTCGGCCGAGAAGGTGAGACCGAGTACCTCGTCATGGAGTTTCTCGAGGGCGAGACGCTGTCGGATCGTCTCGCGAAGGGCGCGCTGCCTCTCGAGCAGACTTTGCGGTACGGGGTGGAGATCGCGGACGCGCTGGACAAGGCGCACCGGCAGGGGATCGTGCACCGGGATTTGAAGCCCGGCAACGTGATGATCACGAAGTCGGGGGTGAAGCTGCTCGACTTCGGGCTCGCGAAGGCGATGGCGTCGCCGGTGCAGGCGTCGGGGGTGACGTCGCTGCCGACGGTGATGGGCGCGGCGAACCAGAGCCTGACGCAGGAGGGGACGATCCTGGGGACGTTCCAGTACATGGCGCCGGAGCAGCTCGAAGGCCGTGAGGCCGACGCGCGGACGGACATCTTCGCGTTCGGGTGTCTGCTGTACGAGATGGCGACGGGGCGCAAGGCGTTCGCGGGGGGAACGCAGGCGTCGCTGATCTCGTCGATCATGAAGGAGGACCCGCCTCCGATCTCGCAGGTGGCGCCGATGTCGCCGCCGGCGCTGGACCGGGTGGTGAGGAAGTGCCTGGCGAAGGATCCGGAGGACCGCTGGCAGAACGCGGCGGACCTGGGCAGCGAGCTCAAGTGGATCGCCGAGGGCGGCGGCTCGCAGGTCGGGGTCCCGGTTCCCGTCATCGCGCCCGCGAAGCGCCGCGCGCCGTGGATGCCGCTCGCGGCGGCGCTCGTGGCCGCCGCCGCCGGGTTCGCGGCCGCGTGGACTCTCCATCGCGCGCCGCCCGCGCCGATCACGCGCACCTCGATCGACATCCCGCCGCAGATGGAGCTCGACCGTTGGAGCTCGATCATGCTGTCTCCGGACGGAGCGTCGCTCATCTTCGTCGCGACGGGGCCGGACGGGAAGCGCGAGATCTGGATCCGCCGGATGGACGGCTTCGCGATCCAGGCCCTGCCGGGGACCGAGAACGGTTCCATGCCCTTCTGGTCGCCCGACAGCCAGTCCATCGGTTTCTTCGCCGACCGCAAGCTGAAGCGCGTTCCGGCGGGTGGTGGACCGGTGCTGACGATCTGCGACGCCCAGGACGGCCGCGGCGGAAGCTGGAACGAGCAGGATCTGATCGTCTTCGCCCCGGCGCCCTTCAGCGGCCTCTCGAAGGTTTCCGCCTCGGGCGGCGCTCCGGAAGTCCTGACGAAGCCGGGTCGCAGCGGGGAGACGCATCGGCTCCCGTGGTTCCTGCCGGGCGGCAAGCGTCTGCTCTACGTCTCCGGCGGCCAGACCTCCGATGCGAAGAAGGACACCTCGATCCTCGCGCTGGATCTCGCAACCGGAAAGTCGACGCTCGTCGCGAAGGAGAACAGCGAGGGGCGTTTCGTCCGGCCCGGTTACCTCGCCTTCGTCCGCGACGGCAACCTGCTCCTTCAGGCCTTCGACCCTTCCTCGTTGAAGGTCTCGGGCGCGCCGATTCCGGTCGCCGAAGGCGTGGCGTTCGAGGCGTTTCGGTGGGTCGGCAACTTCACCTTCTCGAACTCCGGAAGGCTGGTGTTCCAGTCCGGCAATGCGGTTCGGCGGAGCCGTCTGACGTGGTTCGACCTGGACGGAAGGGAGCTCGGCCCGGTCGGGGAGCCCGCGAGCTTCTTCAATTTTGCCCTCTCCCCCGACCAGAAGCGTGTCGCGGCGATGGTCCTCGGCAATCAAAACCTCCGGCCGGAGATTCGTCTGTACGATCTGGAGCGGGGCGTCGGCACCCGCTTCACGTTCGGGGACCAGGGCGCGAACTTTCCGATCTGGTCGCCGGAGAGCCGGGAGGTCGCCTTCGGCGATCCGGGCTCCGGCATCCGCGTCAAGCCGGCCGACGGCGGCTCGGAGGGCCGGCTCCTCCTCAGGGACCCCGGCAACGTCTGGCCGCTCGGCTGGTCGCCGGACGGCAAGCGCATGCTGCTGCGCATCCAGGATGCGACGAGCGGGGGCGTGGAGTTGTTCGATTGTCCTCTCGCGGAGGACTCCAAGCCGCGCAAGCTCTTCGCGACGGATCCGAGCGAGCTCGTCAACGGCGCGATCTCTCCGGACGGAAAGTGGCTTCTCTACGTGTCGAACGAGACGGGCCGACAGGAGATCTACGTCGTGCCCTATCCCGTGCTCGGCGAGAAGCGGCAGGTCTCGACGGCGGGCGGATCCAACGCCCGGTGGCTCGGAGACCGCTCGATCCTCTTCGTGCAGCCGTCCGATTCCAAGCTCTTCGCCGTGGATCTCGACGTCCAGGGCGACGCGCTTCGGATGGGGACGCCGCGACCCGTGTTCGGCAACAAGGTTCCCCCGCGCGGCTACTTCGACGCCGCGCGCGACGGGAAGCGGATCCTCATCGCCGTCCCGGTCGACGACAGTTCCTCGGCGCAGATCCGGTTCGTGTCCGACTGGACGGCGGAGCTCAAGAAGAGGTGATCCGGGCCTTCCCCTCCCGCCGCGCGGTGGCGGGCCTCGCGGGGGTCGGGGCCTTGTGCGTTCTGGCCGCGGCGGCCGCGCCGCGCGTGATCCGGGTTCCCTCGAAGGACGCCGACGTCGGCGCGAATTCGCTCGCGGCGCGCGCCGCCGCCCAGAAGAAGGATGCGGCCTCGATCCGTGTCGAGCACGGCTTCCGGTTCACGGATCGGCTCCCCGAGAGCGGGATTACGTTCGTCCACCGCATCACCGACGACTCCGGCCGGGACTACAAGCCCAACCACTACGACCACGGGACCGGCCTCGCGGTCGCCGACGTCGACGGCGACGGGCTGCCGGACATCTACTTCGTCAACCAGATCGGCGGCAACCAGCTCTGGAGGAACCTCGGCCACGGCAGGTTCGAGAACGTCACGGAGTCGGCCGGCGTCGCGCTCGCCGACCGCATCAGCGTGACCGCCTCCTTCGCGGACGTCGACAACGACGGGGACGAGGACCTGTACGTCACGACCGTGCGGGGCGGCAACGTCCTGTTCCTGAACGACGGCAAGGGGCACTTCCGCGACGTCTCGAAGGAGTCGGGCCTCGACTACGCCGGTCACTCCTCGGGCGCGGTCTTCTTCGACTACGACAACGACGGGCTGCTGGACGTCTTACTCTGCAACGTCGGCCGCTACACGACGGACGAGAAGGGGCGCGGCGGCTACTACGTCGGATTCGCCGACGCGTTCAGCGGCCACCTCATGCCGGAGCGCGCGGAGCGCTCGCGCCTGTACCGGAACCTCGGCGGCGGCCGCTTCGCCGACGTGACGGAATCGGCGGCGCTCCCGGCGACGGGCTGGAGCGGCGACGCGGCCTTCGCCGACCTCGACGGCGACGGCTTCCCGGACCTCTACGTGCTCAACATGCAGGGCCGGAATCATTTCCTCCATAACGACGGCGGCAGGCGCTTCGTCGACCAGACGGACGAGCAATTCCCGAAGACGCCGTGGGGCGCGATGGGCGTCAAGTTCTTCGACTTCGACGGCGACGGCCGCCTCGACCTCTACGTGACCGACATGCACTCGGACATGAGCCAGGAGATCGGGCCCGACAGGGAGAAGCAGAAGTCGGAGATGAAGTGGACGGAGCACTTCCTCCAGGATCCCGGGCACAGCGTCTTCGGCAACGCGTTCTACCGAAACCTCGGCGGTGGAAAGTTCGAGGAGATCTCCGACCGGATCGGCGTCGAGAATTACTGGCCGTGGGGTCCGAGCGTCGGGGACCTCAACGCCGACGGCTGGGAGGACGTCTTCGTCGCGGCGAGCATGTCGTTCCCGTTCCGCTACGGGATCGACTCGGTCTTCCTCAACGATCGCGGCGAGCGCTTCCGCGACGCGGAGTTCATCCTGGGCGTCGAGCCGCGGCGCGGCGGGAAAACGACGACGCCCTGGTTCGACGCGGACTGCGCGCTTCCGCAGACGGGGGCCGGCGCGAAGCGCGCGTGCGTCGGGGAGACCGGGAAGATCCGCGTGCTCGGCACGCTCGGGACGCGGTCGGCGGCGATCGTGGACCTCGACGGCGACGGCGACCTCGACATCGTGACCAACGAGTTCAACGCCGCGCCCCAGGTCTTGATCAGCGATCTCGCGCAGAAGAGGACGATCCACTGGCTGAAGGTGGCGCTCGCGGGAACGGCGTCCAACCGAGACGGCCTCGGCGCGACCGTACGAGTCATCGCGGGAGGCCGCACTCTCATGCGTTACAGCGATGGCAAGTCGGGCTACCTCTCCCAGAGCGCGCTGCCGCTCTACTTCGGACTCGGAGGCGCCGCCTCCGTCGAGCGCGTCGAAGTGCTCTGGCCCTCGGGCCGCCGCTCTCAGGTCGAGAAGACGCAGGCCAACACGACGCTTCGGATCCAGGAACCGCCGCAGTGATACCGTCCGCCGTCTAGACACCGAATGGCACTTTCCGCGGGAAGCCGCCTGGGCCCCTACGAGATCGTCGCGCCGATCGGCGCCGGCGGGATGGGGGAGGTCTACAGGGCGCGCGACGCCAAACTCGGACGCGACGTGGCGGTCAAGGTGTTGCCCGAGAGGCTCACGGCGGATGCCGACTCCCTGTCCCGTTTCGAGCGCGAGGCGCGCGCGGTGGCGGCCCTCTCGCACCCCAACATCCTCTCGATCTTCGACGTCGGGCGGGAGGAGGGCGTCGCCTTCGCGGTCATGGAGCTCCTCGACGGCGAGACGTTGCGGGAGCGTCTCTCGGCGGGCGCGCTTCCCACGCGCAAGGCCCTCGAATACGGCGCGCAGCTCGCCCGCGGCCTCGCGGCGGCGCACGAGAAGGGGATCGTGCACCGAGACCTGAAGCCCGAGAACGTCTTCCTCACCGGCGACGGGAGGGTGAAGATCCTCGACTTCGGGCTGGCCAAAGTCGCCGTGCTCGAGTCCGACCAGACGAAGTCGCCGACGGTCGCGGCCGCGACCGAGCCGGGCACCGTGATGGGCACCGCCGGCTACATGTCACCCGAGCAGGTGCGGGGCAAGCCGGCGGACCAGCGGTCGGACATCTTCTCGTTCGGATCGATCCTCTTCGAGATGCTCACGGGCGAGCGGGCGTTTCGCGGGGACTCGGCGGCCGAGACCATGGCGGCCATCGCGCAGAAGGATCCCCCGGAGCTCTCGGGAGTCGAGGTGGCGCTGGCGCCGGGTCTCGACCGGATCGTGCGGCACTGTCTGGAGAAGATCCCGAACGAGCGCTTCCAATCCGCGCGTGACCTCGCCTTCGATCTCGAGTCCGCCGCGGGCCGATCGGCCGCGGCGCCGGCCGTCGCGGCGGCGGTTTCACGACCGGTTCGGCGGCTCCCCCTCGCCGTGTCGGCGATCGCGCTCGCCGGGATCGCGCTCGGCATCGGCTTCCTCCTCGGCCGAAAGGCCGACCGCTCGACGATTCCGCGCTTCTCTCCGCTGACCTTCCGCCGCGGGACCATCCGCTCGGCCCGCTTCGCGCCGGACGGCCAGACCATCGTCTATGGCGCGGCGTGGCAGGGGTCGCCGATCCGGCTGTTCACCGCGAGGCGAGACAGCCTGGAGGCCGGCCGCATCGACCTTCCGGACGCCGACATCTTCGCCATCAACCGAAACGGCGAGATGGCCGTCTCGCTCGGCCGTCACTTCCTGTCCACCCATCATGCGATCGGTACGCTCGCTGTCGCGCCACTGTCCGGCGGGGCACCGCGGGAGACTCTCGAAAGGGTCGAAGATGCGGACTGGTCCCCGGACGGCAAAGAGCTCGCCGTCGTCCACGACGTGGCCGGGCGCTCGCGGTTGGAGCTTCCCATCGGAAAGATGCTCTACGAATCCGTCGGCTGGCTGAGCCACCCGAGGGTCTCGCCCGACGGCATGCTCGTCGCCTTTTTCGAGCATCCGCACCGCTACGACAACCGGGGGACGCTCGTCGTGGTGGACAGGGCGGGGAAGACGAGGATGCGGTCGACCGAGGAGGATTCCGAGTCGGGCCTCGCCTGGTCTCCGAACGGCAAGGAGGTCTGGTACTCGGCGGGCTACGGGCTCTCGGGGAGCGATGTCTTCGCCATAGACCTTCGGGGCCGCCGGCGAGTCCTCTACCGCGCGACCGGCGACGTGACCCTCCTCGACGTTTCCCGAGACGGGCGGACGGTGCTGGCACGCCAGGGCAACCAGCGCGAGATGCGGTCCCTTCGGGCCGGGGAGACGCAGGAGCGCGATCTCTCCTGGCTCGACTGGACCTACCCCCGGGACATCTCTCCGGACGGGAGCCAGGTCCTCTTCGACGAATCGGGTTACGGCGGCGGCCCGGGCTATTCGGTCTTCGTGCGGAAGACCGACGGATCGCCGGCCGTGCGGTTGGGAGAGGGGAACGGGCAGGCGCTGTCGCCCGACGGCAAGCTCGTGATCTCGGTGCCCATCACGCCGCCCGAACGGATCGTGCTCCTGCCCACGGGAGCGGGCCAGCCCCGGCGGCTGGAAGGCTCCGCCGAGGTTCACGCCGCGCGGTGGTTTCCCGACGGGAAGCGGATCCTGTTGGAGGGCCACGAAGTCGGACACGGCGTCCGCCTCTACGTACAGGATCTCGCCGGCGGCGGTCCCAAGCCGATCACTTCCGAAGGCGTGCGCCTCTTCTCCGGCGGGGAGCTCTCCCACGACGGCCGGCGGGTCGCGGCGATCGGACCCGACCAGAAGGCCTACGTCTATCCCACGGACGGAGGAGGAGAGCCGACGTCGATTCCCGGGTGGGGCGACAACGACGAGCCTTGCGGCTGGACCGAGGACGATCACGGCCTGTACGTGTACGCGCACGGCGAGCTTCCAGCAAAGGTCGTCCGCCTCGACCTCGCCACGGGAAAGCGGGAGCCGTGGAGGGAAGTTCTTCCCACCGACGCGGCCGGAGTCGTCACGATCGTGCCGCTCCTCTTCACGCCGGATGGCCGATCGTACGTCTACAGCTACCCTCGGATCCTCTCGCAGCTCTACGTCGGTGAGGGACTCCAATGATGGCTCGGACCTCTAGCGGCCCGCGTCGCGGGCCGACGGACGAGAGAGGGGAAGTCGCGGGTGAATCCTCTCCCAATGTATTCGCGAACCGTCTGAGGAGACGCTAATGACCGTTTCTGCCGGCACCAGGCTCGGACCGTACGAAATTCTTTCCCCGATCGGCGCGGGCGGGATGGGCGAGGTCTACCGGGCGAAGGACACGCGGCTGGACCGCGACGTCGCGGTGAAGGTGCTTCCGGAGCATCTCGCGACGAGCGAGGAGATTCGGCAGCGTTTCGAGCGGGAGGCGAAGACGATTTCGCAGTTTTCGCACCCGCACATCTGCGCGCTGTACGACGTGGGACGCGAGGGCGACGTCGAGTACCTGGTGATGGAGTTTCTCGAGGGGGAGTCGCTGGCGGACCGGCTGGGGAAGGGCGCGCTGCCGACCGAGCAGGTGCTGCGCTACGGGATCGAGATTGCCGATGCGCTGGACAAGGCGCACCGGCAGGGGATCGTGCACCGCGACCTGAAGCCGGGCAACATCATGCTGACGAAGAGCGGCGTGAAGCTTCTCGACTTCGGCCTG
>Ga0070690_100000153_pt1 | contig 35124 bp, 33 predicted proteins | sample KBSS33HmetaG_FD_64671 | JGI IMG/M metagenome (GOLD analysis project Ga0070690, IMG submission 64671) | Switchgrass rhizosphere microbial communities from Kellogg Biological Station, Michigan, USA - KBS S3-3H metaG | ecosystem: Host-associated > Plants > Roots > Rhizosphere ... | reverse complement strand
AACACGGTGCCCGGCCGGTACGTGTAGACCAGGACGTCGTAGCCCTCGAACTCGAGCAGCCGCATCATGCGTTTCTCGGTGAGCGGTCCGTCGCCCGCGCTCCACCGTTCGAGTCGGACGTCGGCCATTCGAGGAAAGTCTACTTCCGACTCTCGCGCGCGCCTCGGGCACAAAAAAAAGGGGGCCGTAGCCCCCTTTCGAGAATCTCTGGATGTGTGACGGATGAGGTTTAGTAGCGCCCGCGGCCTCCTCCGCCGCCGCTCTGAGTCTTGGGACGAGCCTCGTTCACCGTCAAGGCCCGGCCGCCGTACTCCTGGCCGGAGAGCGCCGAGATCGCGTTGCGCGCCTCGTCGTCGTTTCCGAATTCGACGAACCCGAACCCCTTCGAGCGCCCGGTGTCGCGATCGGTGATGATCGCCACGGAGTTGACGGCTCCGTACTGGGCGAAGAGAGTCCGCAGGTCGTCCTCGGTCGTGTTGTAGGGAAGGTTTCCAACGTAGAGCTTCATCGAAACAGAGTCCTATCCGGCGTTGCCTTTTCGGTTGCCGCCGCGCCGCTCGGAGGTACCGACTTCCCGTTGGGATCGTCGGAGTCCAGCGAGCGCGATTGCGTGCAGGAAGGCCAGCGATACGAGAAGGCTTGCAGTATAGCAAGGGGCCCGACGGCTCGCAAACGGGCCTTAAGCAGGCTTTAAGCCGCGCGGGGAGGACCGGCCGCGGGTGTCCTCGCCAGCTGACGGAGGGCCGCCGCGACCCACTTCTTCGTCATGTCCTTGCGCCAGAGAAAGGAGAAGTCGGTGTTGTCCATGGGCCGGGACGGCCCCGCCGCGGCCTCGGCCGCCGCCCGAATCGCGTCCTCGTCGAGGACCCGTCCGACGAGGAGGCGCTCGGCCTCCGCCGCACGGACCGGCGCGGAAGACACCGCTCCCAGGACGATCCGCGCCTCGATAACCGCGTCGCCCTCCCGGCGCACGGCGGCGCCGACCGAGAGCACCGGGAAGTCGAACGCGCCGCGGCGGCGCAGCTTCCGGTAGCTCGCCTCCCAGCCGCCCGGGGCGGGGACGCGGATCTCGGTGAGCAGCTCGCCGGGACGCTTCGCGAGGTAGTCGATCCCGTCGTTCCGGTAGAGCGCCTCGACCGGCACCTCCCGGGTCTCCTCCGGCGAGGCGAGCAGGGCCGTCGCGCCGAGCGCGATCAGGACCGGGACGGAGTCCGCGGACTGCACCGCGAGGCAGCGGGGCGACGCGGGAGCGACCCAGCAGATGCGCCCGTCCTTCTTCATGCAGAAGTCGATCGCCTGCCGCCACTCGTAGTTCTGGTCGTAGTAGTTGCAGCGCGTGTCGAGAAGGAGGTTCCCGCCGAGAGTCCCCATGTTGCGCAGCGGCGGCGTCGAGATCTCCGCGATCGCGTGCGCGAGGCCGGGATAGGTCCGGCGGATCTTGCGGTGATGCTCGATGACGGACAAGGGCACGCAGGCGCCGATCGCCGTTCCCTGCGCTCCGTCGCCGCCCGCACGCAACCGGCGCAGCGCGGCGATGCGGGAGAGGCCGATGACGACCGCGGGCGTCTGCTGCCGGCGCTTCATGTTGGGATAGAGGTCCGTCCCGCCGGCGACGTACGTGCTCGCGTCGCCCTCGCCGGCCTTGATCCGCAGCGCCTCCTTCACCGTCGTCGGCGCGTAATAGCGGAACTTCGGAAGGCGCATCATGGCGCGCCTCCGAAGCGAGTGACCAAGGATCTCGTGACGAGCAAGCCAGCCGTCATCCTGAGGAGCGTAACGAAGTGAGCGACGAAGGATCCCGTGACGAGCAAGCCGCGCGGGCAACAAGAGATCCCTCGCCTCGCTCGGGAAGACGGCGTGTCGTTCATCGCACTCCCCCTGCCCCCGTCACCGCCGCGTCGACCGCACGGCCGTCGCCGCCCTCGGCGGGCGTCGGGACGTGGATCGGATCCGGATACGGGACGCTCGGGAATCGCTCCGGACCGACGCGCGCCGGCTTGCCCTGCGCCTTCGCCTTGAGGGCGCGCGCGATCTTCTCGGGCGTGACCGGGATCTCGTCGATCCGCACGCCCACCGCGTCGAAGACGGCATTGGCGACCGCGGGCGGAATCGGCAGCAACGGCCCCTGACCGACCTCCTTGGCGCCGAAGGGGCCGTTGGGATCCGGATCCTCGACGAGGAACGTCTCGACCTCCGACATCTCCTTCGTCGTCGGGCTCTTGTACTCGAGGAGCGAGGGGAACTTGTGCACGACGTTCCCGTTGGCGTCCGTGCGGTACGCCATCTCCTCCATCATCGCCTCGCCCAGTCCCATGTACACGGAGCCCTCGACCTGCCCCATCACGAGCACCGGGTTGATGCACTTGCCGACGTCGTGCGCGATCCAGATCTTCGGGACCGTGTAGATGCCGGTCTCCGGATCGACCTCGACCTCGACGACGGCCGCGGAGTAGGAGTACGCCGGCGACGGGCCAACGCCCGCGCCCCGGTAGCGGCCCGCCGACGGCGGCGGCGCGTACGAACCGACCGTGCCGAGCGTGCCGAACTTCGACTCCGCCAGGACGACCGCCTCGGCGAAGGACATCCCGCGCGCCGGGTCCTCCGCGTCGAAGGCGCGCCCCTCCGCCAGCGCGACGCGCTCCTTCGGGACCGAGAGCTTCGCGGCGGCGGCATCCGCCAGCATCTCCCGCGCGCGCTCGGCCGCCTGGATCGCGGCGTTGCCGGTCATCAGCGTCACGCGCGAGGAGTACGAGCCGAGGTCCACCGGAGTGAGGTCGGTGTCGCCCGTGACGATGCGGATGTCGAATGGGTCGACGCCCAGCACCTCGGAGACGATCGACGCGAGGATCGAGTCCGAGCCCTGGCCGATGTCGGTCGAGCCGCAGAAGACGGTGACCCCGCCGCTGCGATCCAGCTTGAGCTGGACACCCGACTGCGGCATCGCGTTCCAGTAGATCGGCAGGCCCGCGCCGCAGAGGTACGAGGAGCACGCGAGCCCGAGCCCGCGCCCGAACGGGAGCTTGCCGCGCCGCTTCTTCCAGCCGGAGGCGGCGACGACCTTGTCGATGCACTCGCCCAGGCCGATCGAGCCGACGCGCAGGAAGTTCGCCGTGAGCGAGTTCGGCGGCTGCAGGTGGCGGCGGCGGACGTCCGCCGGGTCGAGCCCGAGGTCGCACGCGATCCGGTCGAGCTGCGCCTCGAGCGCGAAGCGCGGCTGGGGCGTGCCGTGGCCGCGCTTGGGGCCGCACGGCGGCTTGTTCGTGAAGACGCGGGCGCCGTCGAAGCGGTACGCGAGGATCTCGTAGGTCACCGTCTGCAGCGCGCCCGTGTAGTACGTCGACGCGACGCCGTACGACCCGTAGCCGCCGCCGTCGAGGACGCTCCGGAAGTGCATCGCGGTGATCGCGCCGTCCTTCTTGACGCCGGTCCGGACGTGCATGAGCACGGGGTGCCGGCCGCGGTGGCAGTAGAAGACCTCCTCGCGCGTCAGGCAGATCTTCACGGGCCGTCCCGTGACGCGGGAGAGGTGCGCCACCACGATCTCGTGGTTGAACGGGTCCGACTTGCCGCCGAAGCCGCCGCCGTTCGGCGTCGCGATGACGCGGATCTTCGCCGCCGGCATGGCGAGGACCTTCGCGAGGGCGCGGTGGACGTAGTGCGGCGTCTGCGTCGAGGACCAGAGCGTCAGTTTGCCGTCCGGCCCGTAGTCGGCCACGGCGGCGTGCTGCTCGAGCGCGAGGTGCGTGTTGCCCTCGTAGAGGAAGAGGTCCTCGTAGATCCGGTCGGCGCGCGCGAACCCCGCCTCCGTGTCGCCGAACTCCATCGACACGAGCTTGTGGATGTTGCCGGAGTCGGCGTAGTCGTGGATCGGGACGCCGGCGGGCGGCGGCGCGAGGCCCTCGTCGATCGTGCCGATCGGGAGGAGCGGCTCGTAGCGCACCTCGATCGCGTCGAGCGCGTCGAAGGCCGCATCCTCGTCGAGCGCGGCGACGGCGGCGACGGGATCGCCGACGAAGCGGACGCGGTCCGTGCAGAGCGCGTGCTCGTCCTGCGAGACCGGGAGAATGCCGAACGGCGTGGGCAGGTCGGCGCCGGTCGCGACGGCGACGACGCCCGGCATCGCGAGCGCCTTCGAGACGTCGATCGAGACGATCTTCGCGTGCGCGATCTTCGAGCGCAGGAGCTTGCAGTGCAGCATCCGCGGCAGCATGACGTCGTCGGCGAAGCGCGTCTGCCCCGTGACCTTGGCGGGACCGTCGACCTTCGTGTACGGGCGCCCGACGACGCGGGTGGGTTTGCGCGGACTCATTCGTCCCCCGGTGAGCCGTCATCCCGAGCGGCAGCGAGGGATCCCGAACTCGACGAGCCGTGGACGGGGAGCAATCCGCTCTCGTCGAACCCGAACCCGTACAGCGACTCGTGCCTCGGCGCCGCATCCTCGCCGCGCATCCACGCCGCGGCGAGTTCGACCGCCTCGAAGATCTTGACGTAGCCCGTGCAGCGGCAGAGGTTCCCCGAGAGCGCCTCCTTGATCTCGTCGAGCTTGGGCTTCGGGTTCTCCTCGAGGAGCGCCTTCGCCGTCAGCAGGAATCCCGGCGTGCAGTAGCCGCACTGCGCCGCGCCCAGATCCGAGAAGGCCTTCTGAAGCGGATGGAGACCCTGCGGACCCGCCATCCCCTCGACCGTCTCGACCGCGCGCCCCTCGCACTCCAGGCCGAGGACGAGACACGAGAGCACCGGCTTGCCGTCGACGAGCACGGCACACGTCCCGCACTCCCCGAGCTCGCAGCCGTGTTTGGTGCCGGTAAGGCCGAGGTCCTCGCGGAGAACTTCGAGCAGCGTCTTGTGCGGCGCGAAGGCGGCCTCGACCGCCTCGCCGTTGACCGTCAGACGAAGGTGGGCCTTGGTGTTCTCAGCCTCGGATTTTCTCCGCCGCGTCGCCACAACTGGCGACTGTAATCCCTTTGTTTTGAGAACGAAAGTGTCTATACGCTGACTGACTGGTCAGTAACTATCCTTCTCTAATCCGTCTATCTTTGCTTTGGCCAACCTGCGTCCTTCCATGCCATATAAAACCCGGTCAAGACGAGCCAGGCGCCAAAAAGAGCGGCGGCCCACACCCACCAGGCGTGGCTAGACCGAATCGCGACGACGACGACGATCCCAAGCCCCCCGAATACGAACGCCTTTGCCTTCATCGCTCGTGTCCGGGGGGGGAATTGAGTCACGGTCGATCCTCCCATTCGACGGGTTCCTTATTGCACCGGCCCAGTCGGGCAAGGCGGCTGAGGCCCGGGCGGTCCGGGAGGGGGCGGCGGCGGTTCCAGCCACCACGGCGGTCCCGGGGGCGTGTCCGGAACAGGAGGGCTGTCCGGTACGGGTGGCGGGAAGCTAGGAGGAGATGGCGGCGGTTCGAGCCACTGCCCTTGATCGGGAGGGACCAGAACCGGAAACCACTCATCGATAGGATGATCTCGATTCCACGCGGGCGTGAACGGGAGGTACGGGCTTCCCTCCGTATCTCCGTTGACTACCATCTCGGCGTCATACTCAAGGATGAACCAATCAAAGCCCTCCAGCAAGAAAAACGCGCCCCAGCCAGGAGGAATTGGCTCGGTCCACCACGGCGACCGTCCCAGCGGATCCCGATACAGGAGCGGGTTATTCCGCGAATAGGGATAAGGGCTGGCCTCCTGCAGTGGCCTGATTCGCAAGGTGTCTTGCGCCTCGAAGCGACCGAGATCGGGGCGATAGTACCTGGCTCGGAAGTAGAGATCCTTGGCATCACCAAACTCGCGACCGACGTAGCCGAACGGATTGACCACCGGGTCGCTCGCCGTCCCGAGTCTCTCACCCCACGCGTCCCATTTGTACTTGTCCTTGACCGTCGTCGACGCGCTGTTGGTCGTATCCGTCACGAGGGTCACAGACCCGAGCCCGTCAACCATGTAGTAGTACACCGTGCCGTTCCACTTCATCGCGAGCGGCTCATCCATTCCCGGACCATACACGTAGTCAGCCAGTACCGCCGCGCCGTTCTTCTCCTGAGCGATTTTCAGTCCATCGTAGACATACGTGCTGGTTGCGCCGCTACCGATTGTCTTCGTGACGCGGCGGCTCAGATAATCGAACGTGTACGTGGCATTGACGCTTCCGGTCAGCGACGTCAGCTCGTTGAGCCAGTCGTAGCTGGCCGTCTCGACGAGCCCCCCCGATTCGGTCGCGAGGTTGCCCCTGCCGTCGTACGTGAACGAGTAGACGGGCGAGGAGAGCAGTCTCTGCCAGTTGTTCGTGTTGGGGGCGATCTTCTGATAGGTCCACGTGCCAGGCCCGGTCCGGTTCCCAATCGCGTCGTAGGTCCAGCTCGTCGACGTCCCCTGCGGAAAGGTGCGTTTCGTCAGCTCGTAGTCGAGATCGTACTCGTACTTCGTCAGGCCATCGTAACTGCTGAGACTCGGCACCGTGGCGGTCATGCCAACGCGCTGACCCTTCCGGTCATAAACTCCGGTCGCCTGATTCAGATCGTAGGCGTAGCTGTACGTGGCGAGGTTACCAAGCGGAAGCCCCTGCGTCGTGCGGTTCACGAGCGAAAGTAGCCTCCCCTGCTCGTCGTAGGTGTAGTTCCGGCTCTGCCCCGTGGGGAATGTGAGATTCGTTCGCCTTCCGGCCGAGTCGTAGTTGAACGTGAAGACGTTCGGCGACGCCATCGCGCTCCACGTGATCTGCTTCAAGCTGTTGTCGTTGTAGTAGGCATACGTCCCCGTCACGTTCGGCGTTCCTTCGACCGTGTAAGACGCCTTCCGGTCATTGGTGTTCCAGACGTAGTCGACCACGCCCCTGGGCGTCGTCACCTTGTTGAGTCGCAAGGCCGAGTCGTAACCCAACGTGTCGGTCTCAACCAGGCCTGCGTTGAAGTACCGATCGACCTGGGTGAGCTTCTGCCCGGTGTGCGTGTAGATCTCGAAGTTGTTGGGATAGGGACTCGACCGGTACTGCAACCGCAGGAGCGCATCGTACTGATAGTTCACCGTCTGCCCGCCCCGGGTCCGGCTCGTGAGTTGGCCCATGCCATTGAAACCGTAGGTCTCCGCCGATCCGTCGGCGAAGGTCGTGCGGGAAAGGAAATCCCCCGCGTCATACGTGTAGCTCGTCGTGTATCCGTTGGCGTCGGTGATGGAGCTGACGAGACCCCTGAGGTAGGAGTACTGCGTCACACGCTGCAGCCCGTCGACGACCCTGACCACCTCACCGTACGCGTCGTAGCCTAGCGTCGTCGTGACGCCATTGGGGTCGGTGCGGGTCGTGTTCAGCAGTTGGCGACTCGCATCGTACGTGTCATAGGCATAGGTGGTCGTGAACGTTCCGGGAGTTGTCGAAACCGGGGGCAGCGTCATCGACGTCCGCCGATCGAGAGCGTCGTAGATATAGGTGACTGCCTTCCCCAGAGGGTCCGTCGCGGAGGTGACGCGCCCTAGAGAGTCATAGCCGTAGCTCATCTGTCGGCCGGTGTTGTTGTTGTTCGGCAGAGTGACCGTCGTCAAGTTGCCGGCAGCGTCGTAGGCATAGCTCGTCGCATAATTGACGCCGAGCGCGGGGTAGAACTGAGTCAGGCGACCCTGGAGGTCGTAGACGTACGTCATCTGGGTGACGTTCTGTCGCTTGACTTGCTTGAGTGCGCCCGGCGCCGGATCCGACAGCCCGTAGTAGGTGTACTGCCATGACCAGACGTCGAGGTCGTTTTGCCATTGAGTCGGACTCGTGTTCGGTATCGGCTTCTGCGGTGTGATGGACGCGATCTTGGAAGGGAAGGTCGTGTCGTACGTGTAGACGTACTTTTCCATCGGGCTACCAGCGGACCCCTGGTAGTTGACGGTCACACTGAGAACGTTGCCCGACGTGTCGTACGTGAAGTACGTCTTCGGCGTCCGGCCGTAGGTGAGCTGGACGTTCCCATTGGCGTCATAGTCCGTGTGCTGGTTGACGCCCACGCCATTCCAGTTGTCCGTGATCAGGCCTGACGTCGGGTCGAAGTAGTAGGAGCGGTAAACGCCCGGCAGCGAAGCGGGGTTCTTCCCAACGGTGTTCGGGCCGTAGTAGCCCGGGTACAGGTTGTAGGTTTCGCCGTCCTCCTTGTAGGTGAGGACGCGATCCGTTCCGGGCTCGTACGTGGCCGCCGCGACTTCGCGATTCCAATGATCCGTGATGTGGGACAGCAGCGGGCCGAAGCGGCCGTTGTCGTAGGTGTACGTGGTGACCTGGTTCAGGGGGTTGGTCACCGTGTGCAGTGACCCGTCGAGGTTGTAGGCATACTGATAGAGGCGGCCGCTCGAGTCGCCGATCGTGGCGATGCGCCCGTCGGCTCCCCACGTGATCGTCAGATACCGGCCGGAACCCGCGAGATCCTGGATCTGCTGCGGCTTCATCCCGGTCGGGCCATTGGTAATACTCAACCGGTTGCCGTAATCGTCCCAGATCGCGGTCGCGTATCCCGTGCCGCCGAAATGGATCTTGGACCGAGTGTGCTGCAGGATCAGGTCGAAGCTCCCGTCGGCGTTCTTGATCAGCGTGTCGTAACGCCCGGGCTGCGGCGTGTAGGTTCCATCGGAGTTCTCGGTGTACTTGACCCGAGTGCCGTCCGGAAGAATCACATAGGCTCGTTTCGACGCCCCACCACCAAGCCCGCCAGTGCTAAATTGGGTGTAGGAAAGCCGCGAAACGACGCTGGGCATCCAGCCGATTCCCATCGGGCCATCGACGACATGGCTGCTCACGTAACGGCGGGACGCGATCAATGGAAAGCCCGCAGCGGTCTTGATCTGAAGATCGAGGATGTTCTGCGTGTAAGCGCCGATTCCGAGGTAGCAAGGCGAGTTGGTGCACTTGCAGTCGGGGCTGCACCGCGGATCCGGATCATCCGGCGGATCCGGCGGCGGGTTGACGGGCGCGGCACACCAGTTCGCGATCGCGTTGCCCGGCAGACCGCCGAGCGCTCCGAGCACCAGGAAGGCCAGGAGACCGAGCCGCAGTGTCTTCTTCATGGCGCGCTCCTCATTCCTGGATGAACGCGAGGCCCTGTGAGCTCGCGGCGTTTTGCAGGCTGTCCGTGGCGCTGACCGTGATCGTGTACGCGCCGGGCGCGACCAGCATTCCGTTGTCGGCTTTCCCGTCCCAGACGAACGAACAATGCGTGCCGCCGCCCGTGCAGATCGCCGCCGTCGCATTGATCGTGCGCAGCACGCTGAGCGACTCCTGGTTCTCGATCGTGATCGACTTGCTGGCGATCGCCGTCGGGCCCGTAACGTCCCAGGCGATCGTCTGAGACGCGCCCGACCACGCCACCGGCGGCGTCACCGTGACGTTGTCGACCTTCGGCTTCGTCCCGTAGATCACGACGGCGTTCTTGGCGAAGGCCGCGTGCTCGCTCACGATCGCCATCATTCCCGCGTCGGGCCGGAACTTCCCGGTTGCGTCGACGCCCGCCCAATGAAGCGAGTGCGAACCCGACTCCTCGTACTTGTGGTCGATGACGCAGAAGTTCGGGGGCGAGCAGGTGCTGTCGATCTCGCTGCCGGAGCCCGCCGGGGCGACGGCGATCGTCACGCGCCCGGCATTGAAGTTGTAGGAGATCGGCAGGGGATCGTTGTTGAAGGGATCGAAGTCCGGGTCGGTCACGTAAGCGAACCCCGAGTATCCGTCCGTCAGGTTCCTGGAGCTCTCATCCCAATCGAAGGAGTTGGTTCCATCGGTGACGTTCGCCTTGACGAAATAGGGTCCGTCCGGCGCGCGCGTTCCGCCCGTCTTGGTTCCGTTCCACAGGTAGCTCCAGGTTCCGGAAGCGTTCGTACCCACAGAGAAGATGGGCGTGACACTCCCCTGCGGGTAGATGCTGAGGGTAATGGTCAGCAGCCAGGGAAGGACGGCCTGGTAGGTGATCTTCTCCCCCGCCGGCGTGTTGATCTGCGGCTGCCCCGACGGCGTCGTCTGCGTCAGGTAGAAATTCGCGACGATGACGTTGATGGTCGTTTGATACGTGCAGACGTTCGACGTGTCGCAGGCGTAGAGATTGAGGTGATACGTCCCGTTCAGGTTGAAAGTGCCGTCGGGTCGATACAAGGTCGACCAGGTCCCGAGGGTCCCGCTGATCGCTGCCGTGCCGGACGCGATGGTCGTCCAGCCGCCCGAGCCCAGCTGGTATTGCAGCGTCCAGCTCTTTAGGTTGGTCCCGCCGACCGACCCGGTGACGGTCACCTGATCCGAGCCGTGCTGGGTCTGGTAGACGTTCGAGACCTGCTGATTGTTGAACGGCGACGTGATCGACACCGTCGGAGCCGCTGTGAGCGCCGCCGACAAGCAAAACGGGATGAGAGCCGCCGTGGCGAATCGGTACGTGAACCTCATGGCTGCGCCCTCCCCTCGACGTTGTCGTTACGCACGGCCTGTTTCGGCGCGCCGCGTTCCACGCGAATGGCCGAGACGGCTACCGGGCCGTAGTCGCTGGACCAGTTGAAGACGACGAGGTGACTTCCCGCTGCGGGACCGTCGATCGGCACCGAGAACGTCATGCCGTCCTTCGGTGAGCGAATCGTCTGGACCTGCCGGGAATCCACGTAGATCTCGAGCTGCCCCGGCTGCCGGGCGAAATTCGCTGACGACGGTCCCGCGAGCGACGCGGATCCCGAGATCCGCGCGTCGGACACCATCCACGTCTTCGATTCGGCGCTCCAGCGCGCGTTCGAGGGCGCGAGACGAAGCGACGGAGCCACGTCGTCGAGCGTGCCGAGCCCCTTGTGGTGGCCATGATCGCCACCAGTCAACGCGGGAAGGAGGCTGGCCCCGGTCCGCTTCGCGACGGCGTCGACGAAGCGCGAGGACTCGTTTCCGACGACGATGAGCGAGTTCTCGGGCAGGGCGCTTGCCGCCACCGCGACGGCGAAGTGCGGCAGGTCGGGCAGGTACGTCACGGCCGTCTCGTCGAAGCCGTCCCAATTTTCGACGACCGCCCCGGCCGGCCGCGGCTCTCGGTTGGCGATCGTCTTCATCACGGGCCCCTCGGGCGCTCGAGTCTTTTCGTTTGGCCAGGAAACGCCGGCCTGTGCGTGGACGCGCGCCGGCGCCGCGAGCTTGTAGGAGAGGATGCCGTTGCGGCGGTCGTAGCCCCGGATCTCCACGCGGACTTCGGACGACGGCGCCGCCGCGGGGAAGTAGGTCGACGTCCAGCCGTCCCCGGCGAGGTCGACCTTCAGCGAGTACGCCTCGTCCGGCACGATCTCGCCGTGGTCGTCGCGCCCATTCCAGTCGAAGCCGACTCGCCCGGTCTGGACGGCCTGTGCCGACACGAGTCGTCGCACCGGATATCCGTCGCGGTCGAGGACCAGGATCGAGAGAGCGCCAGGTGAGCCGACCTCGAGCTCGATCCCGATGGTCTGGCCGACCGTCGGATTGAAGAACGGCTTCGCGACCTTGACCGATTGGATCCGGCCTGCGTCAGCGGATAAGACACTCGAGAACGCCAGAAGGAGGGCGGCGAACGAAGCTGTCGCCGATCCCGACCGCAGGTAGACACCCTGGAAACGCATCATGACGTCCCCCTTTCCGTGTCTGGGCCCGCCGGACTATTCCGCCCGGTTTTGCTGTCGCTCGATGTTTACGGAGTGAATCCCTCTACTCTCTAATTGTCGCGAGAGGAGGGTCGGCGCAAAAAAATCTGACGAATCGGATGCCGCAGGAGGGCAGCCTCCACGGCGCGGTCGGATTCAACGGCCTTGGACGCCCGATCTCAGGACGGCGCGGACCACGCCGGCAGCTTCAGCAGACCCAGCGGGTTGACGCGCGCGCCGTTGAGCCGCGCGCCCCAGTGCAGGTGCGGGCCGGTGACGCGGCCGGTCGCGCCGACGGAGCCCAGGACGTCGCCGGTCCGGACGCGGTCGCCCGGCTTCACGTCGATCCGCGACATGTGGAAGTACGTCGTGAAGAGATCGCCGCCGTGGTCGACGATCACGGTGCCGCCCGAGAAGTAGAGGTCCTCGGCGAGCCGCACGGTGCCCGGCGCCGGCGCCTTGATCGGGGTCCCGGCCGCGGCGACCAGGTCCGCGCCGGCGTGGCGCGACTGGGTCTTCCCGTTGAAGACGCGGCGCGCTCCGAAGTTCCCGCCCGGAGTCGCCTCGACCGGGAGGACGAACGCCCGATCCCAGACCCGAACCGTCGGCGGCGCGGCCCAGACCGCGGCCACCTTCTCGCGGTCGCGCGCGATCCGCTCCTTCTCCGCCTCCGGCGGCTCGACGTACGCGGGATTCACGGACAGCTTCTGCTGCGGGAAGTTTCCAGAGGCCACGCGAAACTTCCACGAGCCCGGGTGATCGTCGCCGCAGCGGCCGCTGGCCTCCAGCTCCACGCTCTTCGCGCCGACCGCGGCCTCGAAGTCGATTCCCCAGAGCGCGCGCAGGACCCGTCCGCCGCTCGCCGGATCGGCCTCCATCGCCGCCTGGTGCTTCCCGTCGGCGAGGACCGCGCGCGACAGCGGCACGCTGCTCCGCAAGGTGAGAACCGCGATTCCGCCCTGCCGCGGGGACTGCGCGGAAGATTCGATCCTCAGCGCGGGCGCGGGGCAGTCTTCCGCGACCAGGACCCGGGCGGCCGCAAGGGCCGCCCCTACGAAGAAGGGACTGAGGCGCAATCCGAAGGCAGTGTAGCGCGAACCTTCAGCGCGCCGGCTGCTTGACGATCTTCCCGCCCTTCATCACGAAGAGGACGTTCTCGGTGGCGTGGATGTCCTTGAGCGGATCGCCCGATACGGCCACGACGTCCGCCTCCTTGCCCTTCTCGAGCGTCCCGATGTCGGCCGAGAGGCCGAGGAGCTCCGCCGCCATGGGGCCGGACGCGCGCAGCGCCGCGGCCGGCGCCATCCCGAGGTCGACCATGAGCCCGAACTCCTGCGCGTTGATTCCGTGCGGCGAGACCGCGGAGTCGGTGCCGAACGCGATCCTGACGCCGCTCTTGAGCGCGCGGCGGAACATGTCGGAGCGCGCCGCGAGGGCGGCCTTGGCCTTCGCGGCGATCGCCGGCGGGAACTTCTCGGCCCGGTGGCCGGTCCACTCCCCGGCGAGGAGCGTCGGGACGAGGAACGTCCCCTTCGTCTTCATCAGGGCGAACGTCTCGTCGGTCAAGAACGAGCCGTGCTCGATCGAGTCGATCCCGGCCCTCACCGCGGCCCGTGCCGCGAGGTCTCCGTGGGCGTGCGCCGCGGTCTTGCGCTTCAGGCGGTGGGCCTCGTCGATGATCGCGTTGAGCTCCTCGTCCGTCAGCTGCGGCGTCGCGACGTCGTCCCCGAGCGACAGCACGCCGCCCGACGCGCACATCTTGATGACGTCGGCGCCGTACTTGACGTTCAGCCGCACGGCCTGGCGGCCCTCGTCCGCGCCGTGGAGCACGCCCCTCGAGACGCCGGGCTCGCCGCCGGAGAACGTGTCCGGCGGAAAGCCGGTCTGGTCGCAGTGGCCGCCGGTCGCGCCGAGCGCGTAGCGCGCGACGAGCATCCGCGGGCCCTCGGTCCAGCCGTTTCGGATCGCGTTGCGCAGGCCGACGTCGAGGTCCTTCTCGCTCCCAACGTCGCGAATGGTCGTGAATCCGGCGTCGAGAAGCTTGCGGGCGAAGGTCGACGCCAGGAGCGCCTGCTCGGTGACGGGACGGCGCAGGCCGTTGAAGAAGTCGAGGTAGTAGTTGTCGCCCGACTGGTCCGTGACGTGCGTGTGGGAGTCGATGAACCCGGGCAGCAGCGTCGCGTCGCCCAGGTCGATCACGGTCGCGCCGGCCGGGACCGCGAGGTTCGCGCCCGCCGCCAAGATCTTCGTGCCCTGCACGACGAGCATGCCGTTCGGCAGCGCCGCGTCGGAGCGCCCGTCGAAGATCCGCGCCGCCTTGAGGACGGTCACCGGGGGAGGCGGCGTCGCCGAGGGCGCGGGCGCCGGGTTCGTCTGTGTCGTCTGTGCGGCGGCATTTCCCATCGCCAAAACCGCGCACACGATCGCCGCGAGGATCACGACCTTCCGCATGGGTTTACTCCACCGTCTCGGCCGGGGCGGCAACCGCCGATCCGCGGCGCGCAAAATAGATGAGCGCGCCGACCGCCAGGGCCAGCGCGCCGGAGAGCAGCTGCTTGGACGTCGCCTGGGACAGGAAGTAGAAACACATGAGGAGCGCGAGGCACGGTATCAGGGCGCCGCCCGGCAGCCGAAAAGAGCGTTCCGTCCCGGGCATCTTGCGGCGCAGCACGGGGACCGAGGCCGCCGTGCCGATGTACGTCGCCAGGCGCGCGATGACGGAGAGCTCGACGAGCTGGCGGAACGTGCCCGTCAGGGCGAGCGGCAGCGCGATCAGGGTCTGCGTCAGGATCGCGACGTACGGCGTCCGGTACTTCGGGTGGACCTTCGCCAGCACCCGCGGCAGACGGCCCGTCTGCGCGAGCGCGTACAGGTAGCGAGGGCCGGCCAGGATCGTGTTGTTGTTGGTCCCCAGCACCGACAGCGCCGCGCCGATCGTCAGGATCCATCCGCCGATCGGGCCCATGATCCCCCGAGCGGCGTCGGCCAGCGGCGTGTCCGAGGAGCCCAAGTTGGGAATCAGCCCGATCGCAACCAGCTGCACCAGCGTGTAGATCGCCGTGACGATCCCGATCTGCGCGATCAGTGCGAAGGGGACGTCGCGCTTGGGGTTCTTGAACTCCCCCGCCGGCGCGGCCGTGTTTTCGAAGCCCGAGTAGGCGAAGAGGACCACGAGCGCCGCCGCCCCCAGACTGCCCGCCGGAGGGACCGGGACCGGAAAGATCCGCGGCCAGCTCACGAAGAAGAGGCCCACGGCGACGAGCAGGGCGAGCGGAAGGATCTTGCCCCAGGTCAGGATCACCGCGGTGCGCGCGCCCGAGCGGATGCCGACGATGTTGATCCACGTCAGGAGAACCACCGGCAGGACGATCATCAGGCTCCGGCCGAAGCCCGAGCGCGCGCCCTCCCAGAAGAAGCCAACCACGCGCGCGAAGCCCACCGAGAGTCCCGCGACCGAGGTGATGCGCGCGACCCACGTCATCCATCCCACCTCGAACCCGACGAAGTCCCCGAAGGCCGCGCGCGTGTACACGTAGCCGCTTCCGGGCGTGTCGAAGAGGCTCCCCGCCTCGGCGAAACAGAGCACCAGCAGCAGGACGGCGACGCCCGCCGCCAGGATCGCCCAGATGCTGGCCGGGCCCAGCAGCTCCGCCGCCTCCTTGGGATTGCTGAGGTAGACGCCGCTTCCGATGACGTCGTTCAGCGCGAGGGCGACGATCGACCAGCGCGAGACCGCGCGCAGGAGGGTCGGGGACGACGGGGTCGACGACAAGTTGCCCGGATTCTAGTCGAGCACCCTTCTCCCGTATACTCCCGCGCTCCATGCTCCGCGCCGGCATCGTCGGTCTGCCCAACGTCGGGAAATCCACGCTCTTCAACGCGCTCACGCGCACGCGGAAGGCGGAGGCGGCGAACTACCCGTTCTGCACGATCGAGCCGAACGTCGGCGTCGTGACCGTCCCGGACGCGCGCCTCGAGCCGCTGGCGAAGATGTTCTCCTCCGAGCGGATCATCCCGGCGACGATCGAGTTCGTCGACATCGCCGGGCTCGTCCGCGGCGCGTCGAAGGGCGAGGGACTCGGGAACAAGTTCCTGCAGCACATCCGCGAGGTCGACGCCATCGTCGAGGTCGTGCGCTGCTTCGAGAACAAGGACATCGTGCACGTCTCGAACCACCTCGACCCGGTGTCCGACATGGAGACCATCCAGACCGAGCTCGTCCTCGCGGACATCGAGTCGGCGACGCGGGCGCGGGACAAGCTCGAGAGGACGGCCCGCGGCAGCGACAAGGAGGCGAGGGAAGCTAAGGAGGGCCTCGACGTGGTCGACAAGCTCCTGAAGCACTTCGACGCCGGCAAGCGCGCGCTCTCGGCGCCCCTGTCCGAGGACGAGAGGGCGATCGCCGCGCGGCTCTTCCTGCTCACGTCGAAGCCCATCCTCTTCGCCTGCAACGTGGCCGAGGACGAGCTCGCGACCGCCGAGAGCTCCTCCCCGCACGTCGCCGCGGTCCGGAAGTTCGCGGAGACGCATCTCGGCACCGAGGCCGTCGTCGTCTCCGCCGCGATCGAGGCCGAGCTCGCCGAGCTGCCGGACGCGGAGGCGCGCGAGTACCTCGCGCACCTGGGCGTGACCGACTCGGGCGTCTCGAACCTGATCCGCTCGGCGTATCACCTGCTGGGTCTGCGTACGTACCTCACCGGCGGAGAGAAGGAGGCGCGCGCCTGGACGATCCACGCTGGCGACCGGGCGCCGCAGGCCGCCGGCGCGATCCACTCGGACTTCGAGCGGGGGTTCATCAAGGCCGAGACGGTCGCGTACGCCGACCTCGTCGCGTCGGGCTCCATGGCCGCCGCCCGCGAGAAGGGCCTCGTGCGCCAGGAGGGCAAGGACTACATCGTGCAGGACGGCGACGTGATGCTCTTCAAGTTCAACGTCTGAGCGAGTCCGCGCCGTGTTCCGCCATGCGATCGTCCGTCCTCCCGCTCCCAACTTCGCCGACGGCCTGACCACGGTCGACCTCGGCAGACCGGACGTCGCGAAGGCGCTCGCGCAGCACGACGCCTACTGCCGCGCGCTCGAGGAGAGCGGGCTCGCGCTGACGCGCCTCCCGGCCGACCCGCACTTCCCCGATTCGACCTTCGTCGAGGACACGGCCGTGATCACGGTGCGCGGAAGCGCGATCCTGACGCGCCCGGGCGCTCCGAGCCGGTCCGGCGAAGTCGTGGCAATCGAGGAGGCGCTCGCCTCGCGATTTCCCCGGCTCCTCCGCATCGAGGCGCCCGGAACCGTCGACGGCGGCGACATCGACGAGGCGGGAGAGCACTTCTTCATCGGCGTCTCGCGCCGCACCAACGAGGAGGGCGCGCGCCAGCTCGCGAGGCTCCTCGCCGCCGACGGCTACACCTCGAGCCTTTACGACATCCGCGGGGTCGACGAGATTCTGCACCTCAAGAGCGGGATCGCCTGGCTGGGAGGGAAGACAGTGGTCGTCATCGACGCGCTCGCCTCGCATCCCGCGTTCGCCGGCTGGGACCTCATCCGCGTCCCGAGGGGCGAGGAGTACGCCGCCAACTGCATCCTGGTCGACGATTCCGTCTTCTTTGCGGAGGGCTTCCCGCTTCTGGAGCGCGCGCTGCGCGAGCGCGGCTATCGCCTCACCGTGCTCCCGATGTCGGAGTTCCAGAAGATGGACGGCGGACTCTCCTGCCTCTCGCTTCGGTTCTGACGCGGGAGGTCGGAACCCGTACGTGAGACCCGCGCGCGCCGAGCGCGGCGCCGGCGTTCCCGGATCTCTCGGGGATCAGGCCGGCTTGCCGGCCGAGAAGCGTTCGAACAGCTCGACCTCGGTGCGGCTGCCGATCGCGAGCGGGATCCTCGCGTGCAGGCTCTCCGGCACGACGTCGAGGACGTTCCCGTCCCCGGTCGAGGCCCGCCCGCCGGCCTGCTCGACCACGAGCGCGAGCGGATGACACTCGTAGAGCACGCGCAGCTTGGGTTTGGGCTTCCCGCCCTGCACGTCGGCCGGATAGAGGTAGATCCCGCCCTCGAGCAGGAACCGGTGCACGTCGCCGACGAGCGAGGCCGAGTAGCGGGTCGCGTAGGGGCGGCCCGTCGGCGGGTCCGGCTGCTTGAGGTAGTCGACGAAAGCCCGGACCCCGGGCGCCCAGCCGGAGGCGCGGCCCTCGTTGACGGCGTAGCCGCGCCCGCGCTCCGGCATCCGCACGTCGCGCCGCGTCAGCAGGAACTCTCCGATCGCCGGATCCAGCGTGAAGAGGTGCACGCCCGCTCCCGAGGTGTAGACGAGCAAGACGGCCGGTCCGAAGAGGACGTACCCTGCGGCGACCTGCTCGCGCCCGGAGCGCAGGAGATCGCCGGCTCCGCCGTCGCGGCGCGGGCGCACGGAGAAGATCAGCCCCAGCGTGCCGTTGACGTCGATGTTGGAGGAACCGTCCATCGGGTCGAAGAGCACCGCGTAGCGCCCGTTCTCGCCGGAGCCGTAGACGTGCGGCTCCTCCATCTCCTCGGACGCCGCCAGGGTGACGAGGCCGCCGTAGTCGAAGGTGTCGAGGAGGATGTCATTCGCGACGACGTCCAGCTTCTTCTGCACCTCGCCCTGGACGTTCTCGTGTCCGGCCGAGCCCCACTGGCCGGTGAGCCCGGCGCGGGCGAGCGCGCTCGCGATGCGTTTGCCGGCGACGCCGAAGCGCATCAGCAGGAGCGAGAGCTCCCCCGTCGCGCCCGGGAAGGCATGCTGTTGCTCGAGGATGAAGCGGTCGAGCGTGACCGGCGGTGCGCTCACCGGAGCTTTACTTCGCGCGATGCATCGACCATTTTCCGGTCGCGACGGTGGGCGCACCGGTCGTCGTGAACGTCCCCTCCATCGCGTCGCCCCTCCGAATGCCCTCGAAGGTGGTCTGGACTTCGCAGTCGCAGGCGGGGTCGTGGTAGGGGTCCATCGTGCCCCGCACCACGCCGCCCTCGGCGTTGACGAAGCTGATGGTCAAAACCTGCGGCATCGCCGACGACGTCGGAGCGGTCGCTCCCTTGGGGACCATCAGGACGTCGCCCTTCGCCATGTCCTTGCCGGACTTCAGCTCGAACACGATCGAGCCGGTGCGGCCGGTCGCCTCGCTCGCGTACGTCCCCTCCCAGCGTCCCGCCATCGCGGAGATGTCCGACTTCGTACCGCCCATCGGAACCTCGGGAGCCGGGTTCTTCGGCGTCGACGAGCAAGCCGAGAAGATCGCCGCGAGGGCCGCCGTCAGGAGAAACGCCGCCGTGTGTCTCGCGCGGAACATAGGACCTCCGTTTGCGCTCATCTTTTCACACCCGCCGACTCGCGAAGCCACTCGGTCCAAGCCGGCTTGGGATGCCCCGCGGAGTCCTGCAGGCCGAGGTTCCCGAGGAGCGCGCGCCGGCGCCGCTCCGCGACCGACGATCCGGGCGAGACCTCCGGCAGCTGTGCCGGGACCGGATCGCGCAGCCACAGATACCGCGCGAACAGCAGCCTCTGCCCGTCCGCGCGATTCACGAAGCGCCGGAACACGCGGATGAACTCCGCCTGTTTCTGGGGGCTCGATCCGTTCTCTGCCGACGAGGAGTAGCTGACCCCGGGAAACGCGACGGGCCGGTCCCCCGCCGCGGTGAGGAGCGCGGCCCAATCCTTTTCCAGGACCTCGGGATCGCGCTGCGTGAAGGGCGCGCTCGCGCTCGCCACCAGGGGACAGTACGTGTAGAAGAGGACGGGGCTGCGCCGGTGGAGCTCGGCGGCGACCTGCGGCGAGCGGCTCTCGGTCGGCGCCGCCGTCGTGACGCCGACGAGCAGCCGCGGCGCCTTCCTCTGGAGAAACTGGACCGCACCGTCGAACAGACGCCGGTAGGCCCGGAGCTCGTCGGGCTTGTCGGCGAAATACGTGTCGGCGGCGTCGCCCAGCGAGAGCGTCTGGACGTCGAGCAGGACCGGCGTGAGCGCGTCGAGGAGACGGCCGAGCCGCAGGGACAGCTTCGGATCGTCGAACGCCGTGTCGGTGAGGTCGCCCGGCACGTCGCGCGCGCTCTCGGTCACGAGCGGGATCGACAGGTGCAGCGTCGCGCCCGACTGCCGCAGGAGGCGCGCGGCGCGGGTGACCTCGTCCAGGCGGTACTCCCGCGGGCGCGGCTCGGCCGCCGACCACGACAGCTCGAGCGCGAAGAACGTCGCGCCCGTGCGGCGGACCGTGTCGAGCGCGGCCTGCCGGGCCTCCGGGCTCGCGTCGGGCACGTTGATCCCGATCCCGATGGAAGGAGGAGCCGTCGGCGGCGCGACGGCTCTCTCCGGCCGCAGCGGGGAGGCGAGGAGGAGAAGGAGCGGAAGGAGAGGCATCGGGTTCGCGGGCCGACGCTACGTCGGGGAACCCACGAGCACGATCGGGCCCGTCGGCGCCGGCACGCCCCCGCGAGGCTCGACTGTGACGGCGAAGTTCTGCGCCTCCGCCTCCGGGAAGTCCGTCGACTCGAAGGCCGCGCGGCCCTCGGAATCGGCGTCGAAGACTCCGGCCGCGACCGGCTTGCCCTTCTGGAACACCCAGAGCTCGTACTGGCGGTCGGACGGCAGCGGCGCGAGGTTGCCCGCGACGAGGACCCCGCGTCGGGCGCGGGCGCTCCAGAAGACCCGGCCCTTCGCATTGGGCTGCGGCCCCTGGCCGCCCAGGATCAGCATGCGCACGTCGTCGCTCTCGAGCACGCGGGCCCGGAGCGCGCGCTGGGCGAGCTCGGTCTCGGCGGACTGGAGCCTCCCCGCGAGCTGGGCGGACTGGCTCTGGAGGTCCTCGCGGTCGCGGCGCAGGCGCGCGTCGTCCACGGCCACGATCACGGCGGAGAGCGCCGCGGCGGCCGCGAGAATGCGCCAGATCCCGGCGTGCAGACCGCGCGCCGGGCTCGGCGCGACGCGAGCGGGCCCCAGAGACTCGAGGATGCGGCGCCGCAGCTCCGGCGGCGGCGCGACCGCGGGCGCCTGCGCGGCGAGCGACGACGCCGCCCGCTCGAGGTCCCTCCGGAGAGCCTCGCAGCGGGCGCAGCCCTCGCCGAGATGCGCCTCGAGCTCGAGGCGCTCCGCGGAGGAGAGCTCCATGCCCGCCGCCAGCGCGGCGACGAGGTCTTCGTGCCGTTCGCTATGAGCCATGCGATCCACTCTCCCAGTACGGCCGCATCCGTTCGCGAAGTTTCATCAAACCGAGTCGTACGCGCGTCTTGACCGTGCCCAGAGGGGTCGAGGTCTTCGCCGCGATCTCCTCCTGCGTGAGGCCCTCGAAGTAGGCCAGCTCGAGAGCGCGGCGCTGGTCCTCCGGGAGCTGGCCGATCGCGGCGAGGCAGAGGGACCGCCACTGGCGTCCGGCCGAGTCGGCCTCGACGTCGTCGCCGCTCGCCGGACCCTCGCCGAGCTCCTCGAGGCTTCGCACCGGGGCGCCCCCGCTCGCGGCGGGGCGGCGCGCCCGGAGACGGTCGATCGCGCGGCTCCGGGTGACGATGAGGAGCCAGGTGAGGACCGAGCCGCGGGCCGGGTCGAAGGACGCGGCCGCGCGCCAGACGTACAGGAACACCTCCTGGACGATCTCCTCCGCCTCGCCTCCCGCGCCCAGGATCCGCTGCGCGAGCCCCAGCAGGCGGCTGCCGTGCTGGTCGTAGAGCTCTCCGAGCGCATCCGCATCGCGCGCTTCGATGCGGCGCATCCGATCGCGATCCGGATCCTCGCGTCTCGAGCTCATGACTTCGGAAGGGAGCGGCTCCGGGGCGGTTTATACCACCCTCAAAATTTCCTGAGGGTGAATCCGGCGGAACGCCTCCCTCGTACCGGGTTCGAAAGCGATGGTTTCCGGGGCCGGTCGGGAGCTCCCGCTCCGGCTCGACGAACCAAAGGAGGAACTCATGAGGGATTCTCGTGTCCGGAGCGCAGGGCGCCTCCTCGGGCTCGCCCTGCTGCTCACGTCCGGCCTCGCCGCCACGGCGCTCGCGTCCAGCCACCGCGAGGCGCCCGGCATCTCGAACGACCCCGTCGCGGACAACACCGACCTCTACTTCTTCCGCGACCCGGTCGACCCCAGCCGCCTCGTGCTCATCTCGAACTGGATCCCCCTCGAGGAGCCCGCGGGCGGCCCGAACTTCTTTCATTTCGGGGAGAACATCCGCTACGAGTTCAACGTCGACAGCAACGGGGACGGCATCGAGGACATCGTCTACCGCGTCGAGTTCACGCGAAACGTGCGCACCGGAGACACCTTTCTCCAGAACACGGGACCCGTGAGCTCGCCCACGGACACGGCGCTCAACGTCTATTACACGTACACGGTCAAGAAGTGCCTCGGGCCCTCGCCGGCGCAGACGAACTGCACCGTGCTGGGGTCGGACCTCCTCGAGGCGCCGAACAACGTCGGGCCCAAGTCCTTCCCGAACGGCTACGGCAAGGGCTCGCAGATCGCCACGACCGTGTACGACATCGACGACTCGACCAAGGTCTTCGCCGGCCCCCGGGCCGAGGGCTTCTACGTCGACCTCGGCATGATCTTCGACCTGATCAACTTCCGCACCGGCACGGCGGTCGGCGACCACGGCGGCGGGAAGAACGAGACGGCCGGCTTCAACGTGCACTCGATCGCTCTCTCGGTTCCGATCCAGAACCTCACCGCCAACCACACCGCCCCCACCGACGCTGCCGACCCCAACGCGATCGTCAGCATGTGGTCCTCGACCTGGCGACTTCAGAACTCGACGCTCTCGACCACCGGCGGCGCGCCGACGCTCTCGGGCGACTGGGTCCAGGTCTCGCGCCTCGGGAACCCGCTGATCAACGAGGTCGTCATCCCGCTCGGCTCGAAGGACCTCTTCAACTCGACCTACCCGGTCGACGACGCGCAGTTCGGATCGTTCGTGCTGAACCCCGAGGTGCCGGCGATCCTCCACGCGCTCTTCGGCGTCAACGTGCCGCCCAACCCGCGCAACGACCTGCTCGCGCTGGTCCAGGGGCTGTCCGGACTCAACCAGCGGCCCAACGAGGTCATCTCCGACCAGCTCCGTCTCAACACGGCCATCTTCCCGACCGCGATCCCGAACGTGAACCGGCTCGGCGTGCTGGCCGGGGACAACGCCGGGTTCCCGAACGGACGGCGCGTCTACGATGACGTCGTGGACATCGAGCTTCGCGTCCTCGCCGGCGTCCTCGTCGACGGGTTCAACGTCGCGCCCAACAACCAGCTGGGCGACGGCGTGGACGGCCCCGACACCCCCTACATCGCGGGGTTTCCGTACCTGTGGACGCCGCACTCGGGCTTCGAGCACAGCCACGACCCGAACAACGTCCCGGTCGTGACGAAGTTCCGAGCCCCCGCCACCGACTCGCGCTAGGTTCGCTCACTGGCTTTCGCCGATCGGCCCGGACGGCTCACGTCCGGGCCGGTTTTTTTCGTACGATAGGGGCAACAGACAAGAGGAGGCCCTCATGCACCGTCGAGACTGGCTCCGGCAGGCCGCGACCACGGGTCTCGCGCTCGGTCTCGCGGCGGCGGGCCGGCCCCTGCTGGCGATCCCCGAGAAGGCCGCCGACGCACCCGCGGACGACGTGCTGCTGCTCAACACGGCGCTCGCGCTGGAGCACGAGGCGATCTGGGCGTACGGGCTCGCCGGCAACAGCGGGCTGCTCTCGGCGGCGGCGAAGAGCGTGGGACTCCTCTTCCAGGGAAGCCACGAGATCCATCGCGATCTCCTGGTCGACGTGATCAAGAGGAAAGGCGGCCAGCCGGTCGACGCCAGGAAGGAGTACGTCTTCGGCGTGCCGCTCAAGAAGGAAGAGGACGTGCTCGAGCTCGCCTTCAAGCTCGAGGTCGGCGCGGCGCGCGCCTACCTCTCGGTCGTCGACAAGTTCCAGGACCGCGCGCTCTCCGCCTCGGCGTCGAGGATCCTCTCGGACGAGGTCCTCCACGCGACGGTGCTGCGGAGCGTTCTAGGAAGAGAAGTGGTTCCGACTTTTCGGTTGATCGAGAATTAGTCGGCTTCGACGGGCGGTTGTGAGTGGTGAGTTCTGAGTCCTGAGTCGTCGAATCGAGTTTTTCGACGGCTCACAACTCATGACTCCTGACTCACAACTCACAACTCACAACTACCCCTTGCTCGCCGTATCCGGAATCGCGGCCGGCCCGCCCTTCAGGTCTTCCTTGATGATGAGATCGAGGAAGAGCTCGCGGACGCCCTCCCGCCCTCCGAGCTTGAAGGCCCGCCTGACTTCGGAGGGCTTCAGGATCACGCCGGTCATCGTCTTCAGGTACTGACAGAAGACGTACGACCGCGAACGGAACGAAACGATCAACAAGAACAGGAGCAGGACGGCCACGCCCAGAATGGTCCAGTCCGCCCGCGTCAGGACATCCAATACTCCGGACATGAGTTTTTTCTCTTGCTCTCAGGGTAGCAGAAAACCCTCGAAAATGCTCATGGGATTGAGGATTCAGCGCTTTCGAGCGGAGAGAAACTCGCGCGCGACGTCCTCGGGACGGCGCTTGTCGCGGTCGACCGCGGCGTTCATGGCGCGCATCGCGTCTGCCGAGATCCGGCCGGCGAGGCTCTCGAGCGCGCGACGCACCGCGGGGTTCTTCCATGCCTCGGAGCGCACCACGAACGCGGCCTCGTAGGGTGGGAAGTAGCGGCGGTCGTCCTCGAGCACCGTCAGGTGCAGCGCGGCGATGAGGCCGTCGGTCGAGTTTCCGGCCACGACGTCGACCTTCTCCTGCGCGAGCGCGGCGTAGAGGAGACCGAGGTCCATCTCGGCGGGCCGCGCCGCGAACTTCAGGCCGTACGCGGCGGCGAGCCCCGGGAAGCCGTCGGCGCGCTCCAGGAACTCGTAGCCGAATCCGGGCCGCAGGCGATCGCCGAAGCGCGCGAGGTCCGAGATCTTCGTGATGGAAAGCTCGCGCGCCTGGGCCGACCGCATCACGAGCGCGAAGGTGTTCTCGAAACCGAGCGGCGCGGTCCACACGAGCCCGAACTTCCGCGCGTACTCCTGCGCGACGTCCGTACGCACGCGCGCCGGATCGGAGACCGGCTTCTGCCGGAGGATCGCGGTGTACGCAGTACCCGTGTACTCCGGATAGAGGTCCAGCTCGCCGGCGAGCAGCGCGCGATGGCAGACGAACGTTCCGCCGAGGTCGAGCCGCCGGTCGACGCGGACGCCCTCGGCCTCGAGCGCCTGCGCGGCCATCTCCCCCAGCAGGACCTGCTCGGTGAAGTTCTTGGACCCGATCCGAACGCGATGCTCTCCGCGGCACCCGAGTGCCGCCGCCAACGAAAGCGCCGCCACGGCCGCGGCCCTCAGAGCTGCTGAAAGGACGTCGCGTCTCATCGCCCCGGCCCCCAGCGTCTCTCGGCGAGCCCCAGCGCCGCGTCGAACGCGAGCGCGAGGACGGCCGCCGGAACGGCGCCGGCCAGGATGAGCCGGTGGTCGACCGTCGCGACGCCGCGGTAGATCAGGACGCCCAGGCCGCCCGCCCCGATCGCCGCCGCGATCGTGGCCAGGCCGATTCCGACGACGACGGCGATGCGCACCCCCGCGAGGACGACCGGCAGCGCGAGGGGCAGCTCGACCCAGCGAAGGCGCTGGCCCGGGCTCATGCCCAGGCCCGCGGCCGCGTCGACCACGGCCGGGTCCACGGAGGCGATGCCCGCGTGCGTGTTGCGGAGGATCGGCAGCAGCGCATAGACCACGAGCGCGACGATCGCGGTGCGCGCCCCGACGCCGCCGAGCAGCGGCAGCGGAATGAGGAAACCGAAGAGCGCGAGGCTCGGGATCGTCTGCACGACGTTGGCGAATCCGAGCACGGGGCGCGCGAGGCGCGGGCGACGGATCAGCAGGATCCCCACCGGCACGCCGATCGCGACCGCGAGGAGCGTCGAGACGAACACCAATCCCACGTGCTGGCCGGCGAGGGCCAGGATCTCGGCGCGACGCTCCCAGAAGAACCGTCCGAGGTCCGTCACGCCTCGAACTCCGACACGAACTCGCGCACGAACGCGTCGGCGGGGCGTTGCATCAGGTCCTCGCGGGTTCCGACCTGGCGCACGCGGCCCGCCTGCATCACGGCGACGCGGTCCGCCAGGCGGAACGCCTCGGAGAGATCGTGCGTCACGATGAGGACGGCGCTTCGGCTCCGGGAAGCCAGCCTCTCGCGCCACCCGAGGAACTCCTTCTGGATCGAACGCCTCGCGATCGGATCGAGCGCCCCGAACGGCTCGTCCATGAGGAGCAGCGCCGGCTCTGCGGCCAGGGCGCGCGCCACGCCCACGCGCTGCCGCTGTCCTCCGGAGAGCTCGCGCGGGCGGCGCGGGCCGAACTCCTCGGCCGGCATCCCGACGAGCGACAGCAGCTGCCGCGCGCGCTCGCGCCGCTTCGCGGGCGGCCAGTCGAGCAGCCGCGGAACGGTCTCGACGTTCTCCTCGACGCTCCAGTGCGGGAAGAGCCCGCCCTCCTGGATGACGTAGCCGATCCGCCGCCGCAGCGCGACCGGTTCCTGCTCGCGGACCGCCGCGCCGAACACGCGGACCTCGCCCGCATCGGCGTCGAGCAGCCGGTTGGCCAGGCGCAGCGCGGTCGTCTTGCCGCAGCCCGACGGGCCGACGAGCGCGACGGCCTCGCCGGGGCCGACCGAGAGCGAGAGACCGTCGACCGCCGGATGCCCCGGCCCGAAGCTCTTGCGGACGTCGATGAACTCCAGGGCGGGAGCGGTCAGACTAGAATCCTCTCGTGAACGCATCTTACGACGCCGTCATCATCGGGGGCGGCCCCGGAGGCTCGACCGTCGCGACGACCCTCGCCCGCAAGGGCCGCCGCGTGCTCGTCGTCGAGCGCGAGAAGTTCCCGCGGTTTCACGTGGGCGAGTCTCTCCTTCCCTTCGCGCTGCCGATCTTCGACCGCCTCGGCGTGCACGACAAGATCCGCGCCGCCGGTTTTCAGCGGAAGTTCGGAGCGTACTTCTGGAACGAGGCCAACGGGAGCACGCGCCCGGTCGTCTTCGCGGAGGCGCGGGACCCGAACCATCCGATGGCCTACCAGGTCAAGCGGGCGGAATTCGACGACCTCCTGCTGCGGCACGCGGAGTCGAGCGGCGCCGAGGTCCGCGAGCAGACGGCGGTCGAGGACGTGCTCTTCGAGGGCGATCGTGCGGTCGGGATCCGCCTGCGCGGTGCGGATGGCGCGCCCGAAGACATCCGCGCCCGGGTCGTCGTCGACGCCTCGGGGCAGGGCGCGTTCCTGTCGCGCAAGCTCGGCCTGCGGAGCTTCGACCCGAAGCTGAAGCGCGCGGCGCTCTTCGCCCACTACGAGGGGGTCCGCTGGCCGGCCGAGAGCCAGCCCGGAGACATCCTGCTGCCGATCGACCAGGGCGTCTGGTACTGGATCATCCCCTTCTCCGACGGCGTCTTCAGCGTCGGCGGAGTCTTCGATCCGGCGGAGGTCCGGTTCGCCGAGGGCGCGCCGATGGAGACCCGCTACGACGAGCTCCTCCGGCGCTCGCCCCGCGTGACGGGCCTGCTCGAGGGCGCCCGCCGCACGTCGAAAATCCACGGGATCTCGGACTACTCCGCCAAGTCGAGACTCCTCGGCGGCGACGGCTGGGTCCTCGTCGGCGACGCCGCGACCTTCCTCGACCCCGTCTTCTCGACCGGAGTCTTCCTCGCGATGTCGAGCGGCGAGCGCGCCGCCGAGACGATCGCACGCGGGCTTGCCCGGCGTGGCCGGGTCGACGCGAAGGACTTCCGCGCCTACGCGCGCCAGCACGAGCGGATGGTCGCGCGCTTCCGCCGCTACGTGTACAACTTCTACGACCCCGTCTTCTTCGAGGCGTTCTGCACGGCGGATCCTCCCGAAGTGATCCGCGCGGCGGTGACGACGACTCTCGCGGGCGGCGTCGAGCGCCCTTCGCCGATGATGCGGTTCTGGACGGCCATGATGTTCGTGGGCGTCGCGATCGACCGCTTCACGCGGAGGTTCCGAGGAAAGACGGAGGCCGAGGCGGCGAGCTGAACGCGCGACGGGCGAGCCGCGCGCCTAGAACAGCGGGACCGTGAGGGTCGAAGCGACCTCCCTCTCCTCTCCGTTCAAGACGGGTGTCAGGGACAGGGAGCATTCCACCGGCAGCTTGCCGGACTTCGGCAGAAAGACCAGCACCAGATTCAGCGTCTCTCCCGGCGCGACCTCGCGGGGCAACTGGGTCTTCTCCTCCACGTCGGCCCGCGCGGATTCCCAGTAGCCCTTGTTCCCGCTCAGAGCGATTGCCCGGGCCGCCGCGGCGAGGCCCGCGATTCCCAGCTCCGTGATCGCGGTCAGCCCGCTGGTCAGGCCGCTTCCCGTGCGGGGACCCGCGCCGGGTTGGGCCGTCACGGGCAGCGCGGCCGAGCCGAAACTCGCGGGGTCCGACACGGCGGCCAGGACTTCCTCGGAGCCCAGCGGATGGAGATCCTCGTCGGCGACGAGACGGATCCCCCGCCGGTTCAGACCGATCCGGCCGGAGACGGCCGTCAGTCGCATCTGGACGACGACGGAGCTCGAGGCGAGCGGGCCGCTCTTCGGCCCGAGGACGCGAAGGATCTCGCTCTTGCCGAGCCGGCCCACGGTGAGCATGAAGTCGGGATCCTCCACCCGATACTGCTTGTTCGCGAGGAAATCCCCCAGAGGATCGGCACGATAGGTTCGCGCGGAGGAGCAGCCGAGGCCGAGCACCGCCGACGCGACGAGAAACCACGCGCCGCCGTGAGCCACCCGCCTGCGGGTGTCGAGTCGACCCATTGGATCCTCAGCCTCCGAGGAGCGCCTTCTTCAGGTCCTCCTGAACGGGATTGGGCCCGAGCCATACCGAGAGGAGGGCGTCTCCGAAGTCGCGGCCCTCGATCGTGCCCCGATCCGTGCCGCGAACCGCGATCTGGATGCCCTTGTCGGGCACCCAGGTGAACGCGATCTCGTCGCCTTCCTTCACGTCCGGAATCATGGACGCGAGCTTCTTCAGCCGCGCTTCCAGCTTGGGCATCTGATCCCTGGAGTTGCGCTCGAAGCCCTCGGAGATCGCCTCGGAGACCTGCGAGCCCTTGAGGCTCCGCAGAATCGAGAGCCGCACGCGCTTGACCCCGGAGGAGGAGATGACCGCCGCGCCGTCCTTCGACGGCGTCTCCACGTAGAGCGCCGCGACGTAGACCTTGAAGAGAAGCTTCTTGCGCAGGCCCGCGCCGTTCAGCTTCAGCGTCTTGCCCTCGGCCGAGACGGTCTCGGGCACCGGAACGCCCGCGACCTCGATCGCGGCGAGCGCCCCGGCGAATCCGAGCGACAGAAGGACGAGCGCGATGCGAAGGGATCTCACCGTTTCCTCAACCCTCAGGCCGCAGCATACCTCCCGCGGGCGAGGTCGATGATCTCCGAGATCATCTGCGTGTACGTGCGTCCGGCCTTCCGGGCGGCCATGAAGAACTCGGCGGCGGAGGCGAGCCACGGGTTGGGGTTCGCCTCGATGACGTAGACCTCCCCGTCCTTCGTGAGGCGCAGGTCGATGCGTCCGTAGTCTCGCAGCTTGAGGGCCTGGTACGCGGCGAGCGCGGTGTCCGAGAGCCGCTTCACGGTGTCCTCGTCGAGGTCCTCCGCCGGCGCGGACTTCGTCACGCGGTAGATCTCGGTGTCCTTGTCCCACTTCACTTCCTTGCCGGCGATGCGGGGCGTCCCCTCGGGCAGCTTCGAGAGGTCGAGCTCGATCAACGGCAGGACCTCGGGGCTCTCGTTCCCGATGATGGCGGCATAGATCTCGCGGCCCTCGATGTACTCCTCGATGAGCGCCGGCGAATCGAACTCCTCCTGGATGTAGTGGATCCGCTCCATCAGCTCCTTGACGCTGCCGACGACCGAGCCCGTGTCGATGCCGATGGACCCGTCCTCGGAGGTGGGCTTGACGATCAGGGGGAAGGCGATGTCGTGGGAGTGGTCGAGCTTGCCCTTGTAGGACGTCGCGAAGAACGGCGTGCGGATCCCGTGGAACGCGAAGATCTTCTTGGCGAGCGACTTGTCCTGCGCGAGGTAGAGCGCGTGGGGACCGGCGCCCGTGTACGGTTTCTCGAGCAGGTCGAGATACGCCGCGAGGTTCATGTCCATGGTGTCGTCCCCGGCGTAGGACTCGGTCAGGTTGAAGTAGAGATCCGCGCCGGCCCGCGCGAGCGCGATCAGCGACTGGTCGCGTCCGTCGACGACCTGGTAGCAGGGCTCGTGGCCCAGCTTCTCGAGCGCCTGGAAAATCTCCTCGCGGTCGTGTTTGGGCTTCTTGCGGCGCGGCTTGGGCTTGCGCCGCTTCGATCCGTTCTTCACCGGCTTCTCGGGCGGCGGGGGCGGCGGCTCCGGCTCCTCCTCCCAGAGATCGTAGAGGACCGCGATCTTGAGCGGCTCGCGGCTCATGGCCGGGCTCTCTGCGCGTTCATGGTTGAACGAACTTCCCCCGCGTCACGTAGTTCATCGCGAGCGCGGTCGTGTAGGTGGCGACCTCGGTCAGGTGCTCCTTCTCTCCCTTCACGCTCGCGCGCAGGTCGAGCTCGCCCACGCGCGACTCGATCGACTCGACCAGTTTCTTGACGAGCGGACGCTGCACACCGGTCCAGTACGCGACCTTGTCGATCAGCGACTTGCGGCCCTCGCGAAGCAGTTCCGCCGCCGGCCGGGCGCCCTTCTTCTTGCGCTTCGAGACCGGGAAGATGTCCTTCAGGTCGGAATCGAGCGCGAGGTCGACCGACTGCGTCTGCTCCTCGAGGGACTTGCGATAGTGCTCCTCGACGGTCGTCTCCATCTCCTCGACGGTGATGTCGGTGTGGCCTTGCGGGCGGAGCGGCTCTACTTCGCGGTAGCGCCTCGCCATCCGGTCGACGTACCGAAGCTTCGCCATGGCGCCCCAGCCCTTGTAGCGCTTCCGCCACGCCGACCGCGGCGTCAGCCAGACGGCGAAGGTCTCGGCGAAGTCCTCGTCGGGGTGCTTCTGCGCGTACCAGCCGGCGATGTGCCGGACGAAGCGGCGCGAGAACGGCACCGGACGGTAGCTGTCGCGGTAAGGGCGCCGGAACGGGCCGAACAGGTCCCGCCATTCGGGCGTCCGGTAGAGCTCGTACGCGTAGTTGAAGGCGTGGCCGGCCTCGTGGCGCAGGTACATGAGGATCTCGCGCCGGTCCTCGAGGTCGTTCATCTCCTTCTCGAGGCGGGCGAGCTTGGGGTTGGCCAGGTAGAACGGGATCCCGATGACCGGCTCCCCCGAGGGACAGCCCCACTCGTCGGTGAGGTAGCAGAGCGGTCGGAATTTCCGCAGGCCCTTGCGCTCGAGCTCCCGGTAGAGCTGCTGGACGAGGCGCTCGAGCGGCGATCCTTCGAGCTTGAGACCGAGCTCCTTGATGGGCTTGGTCAGGATTTCCTGGACATCCGGCGGGGCTTTTTCGAACGCACGCAAGGGATTACGTAATTCAGGGTAACACAGAAGCCTCGCTCCGAACGCGCGTCGAGCCTCGATCGCCGCCGACCGGCTACAATGTTCGTCTCGACGCTCGGAAGCGAAAATCCAGAAACGAGGAGGCTTGGAATGGCGGATGCGTTCATCAAGGTGATCCCGAACGGTCCCTATCGCGTGAACGGACCGGTGAAGATCACGGATCCTGTGGGCAACGAGATCGTGATCGAGGAAGGACGCGCCGTCTCTTTGTGTCGCTGCGGCGGCTCGACGAACAAGCCGTACTGCGACGGCACGCACAGCCGCATCGGATTCCAGGCCGCCGAAGAGGCGGTCAAAAAGAGCGGCTGACCAAGTTGCTTCCCGCCGCCGCGCTGATCGTCGGCTTGTCGCTGACGACGCCCGAGCGCGTGGCGTCGATGACGACGCCGGAGTCCATTGCGTCGTTGACGACGCCCGAGTCCATGGCGTCGATGACGACGCCCGAGTCCATGACCCCGCGGCTCTCCGCGGATCTCGACGGTGACGGAAAGGCCGAGGCCGTGACGGCGTCCGCGTCACGCGGCGCGGTGAGCCTGACCCTCGAGGGCGGATCGGCGAAGCGAGCGATCACCGCGAAGGCCCCGGCTCCCGCGCAGGACGTCGTGCGCGTCTCGCTGACGGCGGCGCCTCTCGGCACTCCGGGGTCCCTGCTCGAAGTGAGCGCGACGACCGACGCCTCGGAGTGCCTGTCGGTCTGGCGCTATCACGACGGCGCGCTGACGCGCCTCCCGATTCGCGGCGTGGGCGGCCGCGCGCTTGCGGACTGCGCGACTCCGAGAAGCGGCGGCAGCCCGAGCCGCGGCGACGGCGCCGCGGCGTGGACGCACCGCTGGGAGCGCCCGGCGGCCGACGCGCCGTCGGTGCTCGTCCGCGAACGGACCACGGAAGTCGCGCGCGGGACTCTGCGCAACCGCGAGACGTACTCCTTCGCGGGGTTCTCGCTGGACCTGGACCCCGAGCGCTCGGGAGCGGACGTCAACGGCGTGCCGATCCCGGCCTGGTACGACGCCCGCTACTACACGCAGGGAGGACTCCAGCAGCTCTACGCGCGGTTCGACGTGCCGGCGTTGCGCGCGATGCCCAGCCTGGTGATCGAGTCGGACCGCGACCGGGGGATCTTCAACCTTCGCTTCCGGAGAGGATCGGAGGAGATCGTCGCGCCGGTCGAGTCGTTCTCGTCGGTGCGCGCGGCCGGAACGGCGTCGATCGTGGCTCGCGCCGGCGAGAAGACGGTGCACGCCGACGTCCGCCTCGGCGGCGACGGCAGCGTGCCCTACCAGCTGCGCGTCGACGGCCTGGAGCCGGAGCTCGACCAGCTCTACGGCCCGGCCGGCGCCTGGGAGGGAAGGGCGCGGCACGTCTTCCCGAGCGCCGCGGACGAGACGGTCGCGGAGTATCTGGACGGCGACTGGAGAACCCCGCAGGGCGGCAAGGTGACCATGGGCGCCGACGGAGCTCCTCCCTACCGCGTCCGCGTCGAGGAGCACGTCTACACGCTCGACTTCGATCACGCTCCGAAGGGAGCGGACATCGCCCTCCTTCCCACGGACGGATCGCGGCGCGGCTGGGCCATCGTCCTCGCCGGACCCAATGGCCTCGATCGCCTTCCGATCGACTGCGAATCGGGGAGCGATGGCTCCGCGTGTCGGCCCGACGGATCCTCGGAGAGGCTGCGGCGGATCGGCGCGCGCATCAACGTCAATTAGGCGGCCACCCGGGCCGCGCAACCTGCTAACCTTCGTCAGGATAAACGCTTAGATGGAGCTCTGGCTTCCCGGGCTCGGCGTCCAGACCGTGGCCGCCGCCCTGCTTTCGGCGATCTTCCTGTACCTCTCGCGAGGCCGGGGCAACCGCGTCCTGCAGGCTGCCGGCATCGCCTGGAGCTTCCTTTTCCTGTCCGTGCTGTCGCTGCTCCTGCTGCGCAATGCGAGCCCCTGGGACCGCCAGTTCTTCCAGTACTTCAAGATTCTTTACATCGTGACGATGTGCGTCGCGGCGATCCGGCTGGACCGCGACGTCTCCCTCGCCAAGCCGCTCTCGGTGGCGGCGGTCGCGTCGATCCCGTTCTCCCTCATCCTGGTCCACCAGACCGCGGGCCCGAGCGCCGCCTTCTTCGGCTGGCACCTCGGGATCCTCGCCATCGGCTGGCTCATCCTCGCCGTGTTCATCTTCCAGAGCCCGCGCGCGGGCCTCGGCCGCCAGTTCGCGGGGCTTCTGGCCCTCGTCACGGCGGGATCCCAGTTGATCTACGTCATCGTCCTCGCCCTCGCCCCGGCCGCGAGGCCGCCCCAGCAGACGCTCGGCTACACGCAGTTTCTGGACGTCCTTCTCGAGATGCTCTTCGGCATCGGCCTGATCATCTGGGCGATGGAGGACACGGAGCGGCGGCTCGCCGCCCTCCACGCCCGCACGGTCGACGACACGCGCCGCTCTCAGCGCCGAGCGTGGCTCGATCCCCTCACGGAGACGCACAATCGGTTCTTCCTGGACGAGATCCGCCCGCAGCTCGAGGCGAGCGAGCAGGGCGGCTCGATCGTCCTCATCGACGTGGACGGATTGAAGCGCATCAACGACGAGGAGGGCCACGAGGAGGGCGACAAGGCCATCTGGACCGTGGCGACCGGGATCAAGAAGCTCGTCCGCGGCAACGACCACGTGATCCGCTGGGGAGGCGACGAGTTTCTGGTCATCCTCCCGGGCATGGAGGAGGAGCTGGCTCGGAAGCGCTTCTATATGCTCCCGTCGAAGATGGACGAGGTCAAGCAGTCGACCAAGCCGGGCTCGAAGCCCTACACCAAGTTCCTCGCCGCGTCGGTCGGCGTCCATCCGTACTCGAAGAGGGCGCCGCTCGACCTCGCCATCTCGCAGGCCGACCGCGTCATGTACGAGCGCAAGCGCGCGCACCGCGAGCTGCGCGGTCCCGGAGGAGAACGCAAACCGTGAACGCGATGTACTACGTCTGGACGTTCTGTCCGAAGTGCGAGGGCCAGCTCACGCTGCAGTTCGCCCGAAGCGACGCCGGCCTCTCGGGCTCGCTGCGGCGCTGGTCCCGCGACCGCTCCGTCAACGACGGGCGCCGCCTCGAGACGCCCGCGGGCGAAGTCGCCGCGGACGGCGCCTTCGAGACCGCGTGCCTCTGCGGTCAGCCGATCCGGGTGGCGGCCTCCGAGATCCAGCGGGCGACGACGGAGCGGCCCGCGGTCTGATTCGCCGCGGTGGTCCCTACGGGGTGGCCTTCAGGACCACGACCGTCGCGCCGGTTCCGCCCCGCTCGGGAGGCGCGTCGAAGAACGCCTCGACGTCCGGCCGGCGCGACAGCAGGCGACGGACCTCGGCTCGGCGCACGCCGATCCCCTTGCCGTGGACCAGGCGGACCTGGCGGAACCCCGCGATCGTGGCCTGAGCCAGGTACTCGTCCACGACCGAGCGGATGTCCTGCGGACGAAAGGAGTGGAGGTCGAACGAGTCCTCGATGGGGACGACTTGCAACGGGGGCCGCATGCCGCCTCGGCTCTCAGGTCTCCTCGATCTCGACGCGCAGCTCCATGGAGGCCCGCACGACCTTCGAGAGGATGCAGTACTTCTCGGCGAGCGCGAGCGACTTCTCGACCCCGGCGCGGTTCTCGGCGAGCAGAGCGCGGGGCACGGAGGGCCGGATCACGGCGCGCTCGAAGCGATAGCCGCCGGCCGGATCCTTCCCCAGCTCTCCCGAGACCTGGAGCGAAAGCTCCGCATGATTCAGGTTGAGCTTCTTCACGAAGATGGCCCAGGTGTTGACGAAACAGGCGCCGAGCGCGGCGAGCAGGAGCTCCTCGGGGTTGGCGCCCGTGCCGGATCCGCCGAGGACGGGCGCGCCCGCGATCGGGAGGGAGGGAAAGTTCTGCTTGGAGACGGAACCGCTGCCCATCGCGTCGCCGCGCCAGTGGGCGCCGACCGAGAAGCGGTGGATTTCGGGCGATTCGTTCACGACCGGGATCATGTCATAGGGGGAGTCCGTCGTCGGGAGTCGGTAG
>Ga0070690_100000142_pt1 | contig 36383 bp, 31 predicted proteins | sample KBSS33HmetaG_FD_64671 | JGI IMG/M metagenome (GOLD analysis project Ga0070690, IMG submission 64671) | Switchgrass rhizosphere microbial communities from Kellogg Biological Station, Michigan, USA - KBS S3-3H metaG | ecosystem: Host-associated > Plants > Roots > Rhizosphere ... | reverse complement strand
CGCGGCGCTGGGGTCCCTGGGTCGCGGCGCTGGCGCTGGCGGGCTGTGGCGGCGGCGGTGGCGGTGGCGGTGACACCTCCGCCACCATCTGGATCGCCGTCGACGCCGACGTCACCCTGCCGATCGGCATCATCGACAACCCCCCCGCGTCCCTGAAAGACGTCACCGTCGATTCGTCGGCCTTCACGGTCGGAACGCCGCAGCTGCTGTTCCAGCAGGTCGAGGTGCCGGTGCACGCGTCCCAGCCGGGCGATGCCACGCTGGTCATCGACTACGTCGACGACCACGGCGTCCCCCACACGAAGAAGGTGGCGCTGCACGCCGCGAAGATCACCGTCACGACCGTGGACGTGCAGTGCAGCGACTCCGGCGGCGCGCGCGACGCCTATACGTTCTCGCCCGGCGCGGCCTTCACGTTCATCGCCCAGGCGTTCGCGGACGACAAGCCGTTGCTGTCGGGTACGCTGGAGCTGGTCCAGCAGAATGGCTTCACGCTCGCCGCGCCGTCCGGGGCGGACCGCGAGCAGCGGGCAGCGACCGCGCCCCTCCAGACGGGCGCCTACGCCTGGCAGCTCGCCGGCAGCGGCAGCGTGACCTTCGTGGTGTACGACGCCAGCGCGCTCACCCTGACGCTGACCGGATCGCAGGATCCCGCCTCACGAATCACGACCCTCACGGTCGGTCTCGGCGCCGGCGGTCAGCCCGTCTGCGTCCACGACCACGACGATCGCATCACCATCACGGTCACTGCGGGTTCCTGCAGGCCCGCGATGTCGGGCGCCGAGGTCGCGGGCCCGATGCCGCTGAACGCGCGCGACGGCAACCCGACCTTCCAGCTGCTCGGCTCGGGCGCCTGCGCGGTCGAGGCGCGAATCGACGGCGGCGGCTCGGCGGCCGACACGTTCAACGTCGAACCGGAGATGCTCGCGCCGCCGGAGACGGCGGGCATGGCCCTGTCGCCGGCCGGCGTTCAGATCGGGACCGATCTCCCCAAGGGCTCCGCGTGCGCGACCGCCCCGACCGACGGCAACTGCGACGGGAAACCGGATACCACGCCGGTCAGCGATCCAGACTGCGTCGCCAACTCCGACTGGTCGCTGCAACTGTTCGATGGGACCGCCGACAGGAACACGCTCGTTTCCGGGGATCTGATCGGCGTCGGCCTGATCACCGAGCTGACCCTGGAGATCATCGCGTACGGGGTGCGGACGGTCGGTCCGCCCCAGAACCTGCGCACCGTCAACACGCCCGCCAACTCGCTCCAGATCACCGACCTCGCGTGCGACGGCGCGGGCTTCCAGCACATGGCGCTGATCCCGCAGGCGCCCGGTCAGGCAAACCTGGAGCTGCACGCCGACAACTTGCCCGACGTCGGCGGGTTCACCATGGAGGCGCGCGCGATTGCGCGCACGGCGTTCGATACCAGCGATCGCGAGACCGGCGTTCCGACGCCCGATCCGATCGTCGACTACTTCATTCGTTCGTGGGCCTCGCTCGGGGTTCACTACGAGGCGGCGGATGGTTCGCGCCTGCGCGGCTACGCGCCGGTTGTCGTCAGCAGCGACGCTGCGGGCGCCGGCGGGCTTCTGGACACGACGCCGATCCTGTCTCTCTATTCGGGCGGCGCCCCGCAGACGATCACCGTCGCGTCACCGCGCGTCGGCGCGATGCAGACGATCCGGGTGCGCGACGCCGGCACCATCGCCGGCATCGGCGGCCTTGCCGACGCGACGGCCGCGCGCGGCGACACGGTCTGCATCGACATGTATCCGACCGAGGCGGGAGGACGCCGCATCTTCGGCCGCGCGCCGGTCCGTCCCGTGCTGACCCTGACGGGAAACGCGCTGGTGATGGGACCGAACGCGAGCTGCCCCACCGGCGTGGCGCTGGAGGCGTTCGCGGCGGGGACCACCGGCGTCGCCTTCGCGTGGGGCACGGGTTCCGCCACCCACACCTGGACCGTCACGGGCCCGTGAGTCACGGGCCCGTGAAGTGTTAACGTCCGGGCGATGCCGCACCTGCGCGACGAGCCCGCGCTGCTCCAGGCCATCCGATCGATCCACGAGGCGATCCGCGCGGAGGTGACCGAGGCGTGCGTCACCTCGTCGACCGACGAGCTGGCGACGGTGACGGGCAAGCAGGCGGGCGACGTCATCTATGCGGTCGATCGCCTGTCCGAGCAGGTGCTCGTCGATCGCTTCGCCGCCCTCGCCCGCAACTGGCCCTGCGTGCTGGTGGCCGAGGGCCTCGGCGTCGACGGGCGCCGCGTGTTGCCCGAGGGCGCGCGGGAGCGCGACGCCGAGATCGTCGCGCTGGTCGATCCGATCGACGGCACGCGCGGGCTCATGTACCAGAAGCGCCCCGCCTGGATCCTGACGGGGATCGCGCCCTACCGCGGCGGCAGCGAGACGCTGGCGGACATTCGCATCGCGGTGCAGACCGAGATCCCGCTGGTGAAGCAACACCTCGCCGATACGCTGTGGGCGGTGGCCGGCGTGGGCGCGCGCGCCGAACGGTACGATCTGGTCGCGGGCACGCGCACGCCGCTGTCGTTCCGGCCGTCGCGCGCGACGACCGTCGCGCACGGCTTCGGCGGCCTCAGCAAGTTCTTCTCCGGGACCCGCGCGGAGCTGGCCGCGATCGACGATGCCGTCGTTCGCCGGCTGCTGGGCGACCGCGGCGACGACGGTGATCCGCTGGTGTTCGACGACGAGTACCTGACCTCCGCCGGCCAGCTCTACGAGCTGGCGGTCGGCCACGATCGCTGGATCGCCGACCTGCGCCCTCTCCTTCAGCCTGCCCGGCGCGCCGCCGGACGCCCGCCGGTCTTCTGCGCCCACCCGTACGATCTCGCGTGCGAGCTGATCGCGCGCGAGGCCGGCGTCATCGTGACCGATCCGCGCGGCATGCCGCTGGCGGCGCCGATGGACGTGACGTCGGACGTCGCGTGGATGGGGTTCGCGAACGCCCAGCTCGCCCAGACGGTCGGCGGCGCGCTGACCGCGGAGCTCCGCGCGCGCGGCCTCATCTGATCGTCACCCTGCCCACCTCCTGGAACCAGTCTGACGCTCGCGGCCCAGCTTGATAAAAAATCCGCGCAGGCGTCACATAGGGACATGGGGATGCGCGGGCTGAAGCTTTTCGGGTTGGCGCCGCCGGTCCTGGCGCTCGGGCTGCTGCTGGGCGCGGGGCCGGTCGCGGCCGCGCCGAACAAATGTGGCTGCACGCTCAACGAGTCGAACAACAGCTGCACGTGTTCCAAGGCCGCGAAGTGCGGCTGCCCGGGCGAATGCGAGCCGAAGGGGTGCGAGGAGAAGCGCGAGGCGCAACGGAAGAAGGAGCTCGACGCCGAGACGAAGAAGGCCGCCGAGGCCGACAAGAAGCACAGGGCGGCGGGCGGCGGCGGTGAATTGAAGCCGGCCAGCGCGAAGGAGAGCTCCGGAGACAACGGCAAGCCCGCCAAGGCCACGCCCGCGGGCCCGAAGATGCAGGCCGCGCAGGTCAAGCAGCTCGCGAAGCTGCTCGATACCTATCTGAAGTCGAACCCGGAGGCGCGCTCGAAGAACGCCGAAGAGCTGCGCAACGAGCTCACGCTCACACCGCGCTGAAGTTCGCGACGGGCACTTCGAAGATCTCGAGCAAGCTGGCAGCCTGCGCCGGCGCTGGCGCCGGGCTGCCCAGCAGATCGGCGATGATCTGCGCGCGCGCCGCGTAGCGCAGGCCGGACGCCTCCCAGGTCCCCTCGAACACGAAGGGATCGAACGGATCGATGAGCAGCAGGTTCGCGCCCGCGTCAACCACGTCGGCGCCGAGGATGGCGGCGACGCGCTCCGGGTTGTCGACGTAGGCGGCGACGACGCCGGGCAACGCGGTCCCCGACAGGGCCGCGGCCCCGGCCCGCGCGGTGAGCGCGTGGGGAATTTGGGCGTCCCGCAACCGCGCCAGCGCGCCCGGCACGCCGTGCGGGTGCACCACCGGGACGAACCGATGCGCCTGGTCGAAGCGGTAATCGTCCGTCCAGCGCCGGATGAGGCGCGCGAGGTGCACGGCCACGACCGGACCGCGCGGCTCGCGCTCGATGATCTCGTCGCGGTGGAACAGGTCGAGCAGCCGCGACACGTACCCGGGGTCCGTCCCGGCGATCGCCGCCAGCTGGCGGACACCGAAGGGCTGGTCACCGTCCGCCAGCGCGCGCACGATCCGGCACGCCTTGGGCGCGTGCAGCGACCGCGACGATCGCTCGGCCGCCCAGGGGCTGCTCTCCTCGCCGCGGGTGGAGATGAACACCGTCGGCCGGTCCAGGCAGAGCCGCATGTTGCCGACCATGTCGACGTAGCCGATCCCCTCCTCCGCCAGCCGCTCGCGCGTCCGCGGGCCCAGGAATGGCGCGATGACGAGGTGCGCGTCCGCGGGCGCCGTGCGCAACGCTTCCGCCACATCGGCGACCAGGCGCGGGTCCAGCTGGCGGCGCACGCCGATGGCCAGCGCGGCGCTGGCCCCGGCCGGCGTCTTGATGGTCAGGCGGGCGTCGGCGAGGTCGTTGGTTTTCATCGCCACGACAGTCGACCAGTGCCCAGGAAGCGAACGCTGAATTTCCTCCACCGCATGCCGGAGGACGACGTTGTCGCTGGGTGCGTTGTTGTTCATGCTGGACAACAGCGTCATCCCGGACAACGCCCCTGTCTATTTTTCGTCGAATTTTCCGGGGATCGTCGTTCGATTTCGCAGACCCGGTCCCTGAGCGCGCCACAAAAATGTTGTCCAAGGGTGGACAAATTCGGGTCGGGACCACGGACACCGGACATTAAACGATGGTAAAGTTTGGCGCTCTGGGATGGCGAAGCACGGTCGCTACAACATCGTTCGGCGGGTCGCTGACGGCGGCATGGCCGAGATCTTCCTGGCGACGCAGCTGGGCCGGGAGGGCTTCCAGAAGCCCGTCATCCTGAAGCGGATCCACAGCACCATCTACGCGGACCCGCAGTTCCGGAACATGTTCATCGACGAGGCTCACATCTCGATGAGCCTCGCCCACAGCAACATCGCCCAGGTGCTGGACCTCGGCGTCGCCCAGGGCCGCTACTTCCTGGTGCTCGAGCTGGTCGACGGCTGGGACCTCGGGCGCGTCATGCAGCGGGCCGCGCAGTCGGGCTCGCCGCTGCCGCGCGAGCTGGGCCTCTACATCTGCGCCGACGTCTGCCGCGCCCTCGCCTACGCGCACGGCAAGACCGATGGGATGACGCCGCTCGGGATCGTTCACCGCGACGTCAGTCCGCACAACATCCTCCTGTCCGAGCAGGGAGAGATCAAGCTGACCGACTTCGGCATCGCGAAGGCGATGAACAAGCGCGAGCAGACCGGGACCGGCGTGGTGAAGGGCAAGGTCGCCTTCATGTCGCCCGAGCAGGCGATGGGCAAGCCGATCGATCAGCGGTCGGATCTGTTCTCGCTGGGAACGGTCCTTTATCTGTTGATGGTTCGCGCGCGCCCGTTCGAGGGGCCGACCGATCTCGAGACGCTGCTGCGCGTGCAGAAGGGCGACTACACGCCGCCGGAGGCGGCCGCGCCCGATCTCGAGCCCGAGGTCGCCGCGATCATCAACCGCGCGCTCCGCCACGACGTGAACGAGCGTTACCAGACCGCGGACGAGATGCTGGCGGACATCGAGCACGTGCTGCGCAGCGTGTTCCGGCCCGTCGGGCAGACCGAGCTCAAGCGGTGGCTCGCGGAGCTGTCGGCGCACGACGGGTTGCCGTCGATCCTGAAGGCGACCTCCCGGCACACCGCGAGCCGGACCGGGACCGGCGAGCTGGACGGCAAGGACGTCGTGCTGTCCGACTCGCAGGAACTGCTCGAGGACGAGATCGACGGCGAGGCGCGGACCTCGCTCGCGGTCGTCGAGGCCGCCGGCGGCGGCCGCATGACGATGTCGCGCCAACGCCCGACGGCGCGAGGCGGGCCGTCGCTGCCGGTTCCGAAAGACGCGGAGAGCGATCTCGACGGGCGCGCCAGCCAGGAGCTGTCGGCGCTGCCGATTTCCGACACCGAGGAGCCGCCGGAGCGGCGGCGCCTGCGTGGCGGCGGTGGGCTCTTCAGGTGGGTCGTATTCGGTGGCCTGGTGATCGGTGGCATCTACTTCGGCACGAAGTACTGGCCCGACATCAAGGCCGCCATGAACGGGACGGGCGGCGGCTCGAGCGCCGACACCCCCGGGAGGCCGACCGCGGAGCAGCTGAAGCCGCCCGAGACGAAGCCGGAGCCGCCGAAGCCGGTCCCCGAGCCAGCCGCCGCGGCGGGGCAGGGGAGCGCGCCCGCGCACGAGGCCAAGGAAGCCGTCAAAGAAGAGCCCAAGGTCGAAGCCAAGGTCGAGAAGCGCGAGCCGCCGTCGAAGAAGAATCGTCCGACCGCGGAACGGGTCAAGCCGGAGAAAGAGCGCGTTCACACGATCGATCTCAAGAGCATGATGGCCCCCGACCCTTCGCAGCTGCCCCCCGAGCCCGCGAAGACCGCGCCGCCGCCCCCTCCTCCCCCGGCCCCGGAAAACCCGTAGCAGGCCGGCAAGGGTAGGGCGGACCCTCACCCTGACCCTCTCCCGCAAGCGGGAGAGGGGATCAGACGTCACATCCCTGACGCGCCCCTCTAAGGCCTTTCTCCTTTTCCCCCGAGCCGTGTCGATTGGCTTGCTGGTCGGCAACAGCGGTCGGTCCTCAAAAGGAGAAGCCATGAAACGGTCTGCGGTTCTATTCAGTGTGTCGACGATGGTCGCGTTCGCGGGGTGCGCGATGGGGGATAACGACTACGAGGGAAGCATCCCCACCGCCGAAAACGTCGCGCTCGCAGTTCCCGCCGGCGCCACCGCCGCGAACGACGGCACCACGCGCAGCGCGCTGCTGGGCGAGGAGGCCGGCAGCTACGTGCTGACGCGCGGGGTGACCGACATCGTCAACGGCGCCACCGGCGCGGTCCTGCTGCTGGTCAAGACGATCGTCAGCTATCCGCCGACGAGCGTTCACGGTGACACCGCCGTGTGGGGCCCGGGCAGCCAGCCGCTCGAAAAGAACGCCTACCGGCTGACCGTCACGCGCGTCCAGCCGCACGTCTTCACCTGGGCGCTCGACGCGAAGCCGAAGGCCGCCGACGACACGGCGTTCGTCACGCTGCTGTCGGGCACGCACACGCGCGCGGTCAACGCCGTCGGCCGCCCGATCGAAAACTTCGGCAGCGGGTCATTCACCGTGGATTGGGACGCGTCGCAGACGCTGCCCGATCACGGCAACGCCGTCGGCGTGGCGACGTTCACCTATTCGCGCACGGCGCCGGGCGCGGTCACGACGATCGACGTCGACTTCAACGGCATCAAGGACGACCCGCCGTCGACCGAGCTCTACAATGCCATCTACCGTTACACGGCGACGCCGGGCGCGGGCGGTGACCTCAAGTACGCCGCGAAGCGCGACTTCTTCCCGGATCCGCATCCCTCCAACTCGGCGCTGGAGGACTTCACCATCCACAGCCGCTGGCAGGAGACCGGATCGGGGCGGACCGACTACCAGCTGTCCGGCGGCGACGTCGCGACAGCCATCAACGCGACCGTCACGGTGTCTGAATGCTGGGACACGTCCTTCGTGTCTACCTACAAGAATGTGTCGTACGATCCGACGATGAACTGGGGCGACGAGGCGAATTGTTCGTTCACGCCCGCCTCGTTCCTGTCGCCTTCGCTCTAGTCAGAAATCGAGCCGCCCCGGGGTCGACGCGATCCCGGGGCGCACGCACGAATGAGCACACAACCTCGACTACAGGTCATCGATGGGGGGAAGCCGGCCGATTCGCGGTCGGCGCTGAGAGAGCTCTACACCCAGTACGGAGGCACCGTGTACGGCCGATGTCAGTACCTGCTCGGCGATCGCACCAAGGCGGAGGACGCGATGCAGGACGTCTTCGCCAAGGCGCTCGGTCACTGGCACGAGTTCCGGAACGAGGCGTCGCCGCTGACCTGGCTGGTGCGCATCGCGACCCACCACTGCCTGAACGTGCTGCGCGCCGAGCGCGCGCCCTGGCACAAGCGGTTCGAGACCGAGACGCGCGCGCGGGGCGAGGGGCACGGCGGCGGCCCGCAGCTGTTCGAGGATCGCGAGGCGGTGCAGAAGCTGCTCTCGAACCTGGACCTGGAGACGCAGCAGGCGCTCATTCACTACTACGTCGACGAGATGACGCTGGAAGAGGTCGCGGCCGCCATCGGCCGATCGATCCCGACCGTGCGCAAACGGCTGGCCAGCGTCACGACGCTGCGCGAGCGCGATCGAGCAACCGAAGGTGACGCATGAACCTGGCCAACCACATTGAAGAACACATCGGTGACCTGACGCTGCGGCGGCGGCGGGCGGGCGAGACGCTGGGGCCGGACGCGGAGGCGATCGAGGCGCACGCGACGTCGTGCGCGGACTGCCGCGCGCGCATCCGCGCGATCGACGACGAGCAGCGCCGCTTCGAGCAGGAGATCTCCTTCGACCGCTTCGCGGCGGGCGTCGAGCGGGCGGCGCGCGGCGCCAGCAAGACGAAGCCGCCGCGGCGGGTGCTGAACGGCTTCTGGCTGGCGCCGATGATGGCGGTGGCGGCGTGCGTGGTCGGGATGATCACTTTCGTCCCCTGGCGGGAGCACGACAGGCCGCAGCACACGCGTATCAAGGGCAGCGCCGGGATCACCGTGCGCGTCGCGGGCGTCGACGGCCAGCGCAACGCGCGCGTCGATTCGGCGGAACCGCTCTCGCGCGGCGAGCGGTTGCGTATCGGATACCAGCCGGGTGGGCACCGCTACCTCATCGCGCTGACCATCGACGAGCGCGGCGCGGTGCAGGCGCTGTCGCCGGAGCAGGGCAAGAGCCTGTCGCTGTCCGAGGGCACGCCCAGCGCGACGCGCTACCTGCCCGACAGCTGGGAGCTCGACGGCTCGGGCATCGAACGCATCATCGTCGTGATGTCCGATCAGCAGATCGACGTCGATGCGGCGGTCCGCGCGGCGCGGGCGGCGTATCAGAAGTCCGGAGGCAACCTCGGCCGCATGCCCAGCCTGGATCTGCCGGGCGAACAATTCGTCCGGACATTCTCGAAACCCTGAGGATCGAGATGCGCCTCGCCCCCGCGAAGATTGCGCTGCTCGCGCTGCTCGCCGTGACGGCGGCAGCGGCGCCGGCGCGCGCGCAGGGGCTGCGGCGGTTCGCGATCGTGGTGGGCAACGATTCGGGCGGCGGCGACACGCGGCCGCTGCTGTACGCGGGCGCCGACGCGCGCAAGGTCCACGAGATCCTCATCCGCCTCGGCGGCGTGCGTCCGGAGGACGCGACGCTGCTCATCGACGCGCCTTCGTCGCAGCTGCTCTCCGCGATCGTCGCCGTCGAGATGCAGGCGGCCGACGCGGCGAAGCACGGGGAGAAGACCGCGCTCTTCTTCTATTACTCCGGGCACGCGAAGGACGGCTCGCTGCGCCTCGGCGAGACCCGCGTTCCGGTCGACGGCATCAAGGCGCGCATCGCCTCCTCGCAGTTCGACGTGCGCATCGCGATCCTCGACTCGTGCAAGTCGGGCGTGATGACCGGCGCGATGACCCGGACGAAGGGCGCGCGCAAGGCGCCCGCGTTCGAGATCCAGGCGGACGCGCCGCGCGACGCGAAGGGCCTGGTCATCCTGACGTCCAGCACGTCGGACGAGGACTCGCAGGAATCCGACGCCATCGGCGGCAGCTACTTCTCGCACCACCTGGCCAGCGGCCTGCTCGGCGGCGCGGACAAATCCGGCGACGGCCGCGTGACGCTGTTCGAGGCTTACGCGTACGCCTACGACCGCACCGTCGCCGACACCGCCGAGAGCGCCGCCGGCGCGCAGCACCCCACCTTCAGCTACAACCTGGCCGGCAACGGCGACCTGGTGCTGACCGACGTCGCCGTGCGGCACGAGGGCGTCTACATTCCACGCGAAGCGCCCGGCGGGGTCTATTACCTCGTGGACGGCAAGGGTTTCGTCGCAGCGGAGATCAGCAAGGCCGACGGCGTCGACCGCCGCGTCGCGCTGGCCCCCGGCCGTTACCGCGTCAAGCGCCGGCTTCCGGACCGGCTGCGCGTCGGCGAGATCGACGTGCCCCGCGGCCAGCTGGTCGCGCTCGCGGAGGGCCGGCTGCGCGACGCGCCGTTCTCCGACGATCCGGTCAAGGGAGGCAACCGCGTCGACCTGACGTCGCGCTGGTCGCTGGGCGCCGGCGCCACGTACCAATCCGTTTTCGCAGCGCCAAGCGGCGCCAGCCTGTTCCCACCGACCGGCATGCTGGCCGTCGACTTGTCGCTGCGAAACTTTTTACGGCGTGATTGGGTCTGGAGCCTGGACCTGGCCGCCGGATCGACCGACGGCGTCGTCGCCACCGTCGGCGCGCCGTTCAAGTTCAGCGAGGTGTCGCTGGCGTCGTCGCTGACCGTCGAGTGGCCGACCCGCTACGTCACGCCCTACGTCGGCGGGCGCCTCGCGATGCTGCTGATGGGGCGGCGCTTCACCGACGACGTCTACCCGCAGCAATTCTTCTCGACGCTGTCGCCCGGCCTGGTCGGCGGCGCCGCCTTCCGCATCATGAAAGATACCAGCCTCATCGCGCGAGGCCGCCTGCACTATCTCCTCTACAATATCGATGAGACGAACCGCTCCCTCGGTTACTGGGAGCTTGCCGCAATGGTGTCGTATGACCTGTAAGCCTGTTCTCCTCGGCGCCGCGCTTCTGCTCGCGTCGTGCGGCAACTACTCGAACGAGGATCTCGAGTTCATGAACGCGGTCCCCGCGCACGAGGACATCTCGGCGAACATGCCGCCCTCGGCGCTGGTGACGGGCGAGGCCGAGCTGTCGAAGGAAACACACGACGTCATCACCAACTTCAACGGACTGCTCGGGATCCTCGAGGGCGTCGACAAGATCCGGACGTACCCTCCGACCAGCCGCATCCCGAATGGACGCGTCTGGGGTCCCTTCTCGATGGCGCCCGAGCATCCTCTCTGGCTGGCGCGCTTCACGGTCACGCGCGATCCGACCGCGCCCGATCACTTCACCTACCTGGTCGAGGTCGAGCCGATCGGCGCCGGCGACGGCGGCTGGATCAAATTCATCGACGGGACGTTCGTCTCCACCGGCGGCGGCGTCCGCCAGGGCATGGGGACCTTCCACATCCAGGCCGACGGCGTCCGCGTGGCGAACTTCGGGGTCACTCCCGACAAGGACGGCAATCTGTTCCGCGAGCTTACGGTCATGTACTCGACCGCCGCGTTCCCGATCAGCGTCGGGATGACGCTGGTCCTCTCGCCCGGCGGCGACCTCACGAACACCCTCACGATCGTCTATCACTACGAGGCGCTGGAGGACGGCCGGGCGGGGATGGAGTTCGTCGGGACGGACTCCTCGAGCGGCGCTTCGCTGAGCATCCAGAGCCGGTGGCTCGCGACGGGCCGGGGCAGGGCCGACGCGGTGGCCCAAAACGGCATGGGGCTGGGCGGCACCTGGAGCGAGTGCTGGAACGACTCCTTCATGTCGACCTACGACGACAAACCCTGGGATCCGCAGATCCACACCGGCGACCCAGCGAGTTGTCCTGACATTTCAACGTTTTAGCGGCCAAAACGGGACGCTGGACCAAAGGTGGGTGACTGTCGTACGATGTCGTTCCCCGTAGCGTCCGCAGCGAGGCGGAAGAAGGACGACGACCTTGGCCGAGCATTTTCGGAGAATCGATCCGCGTTACGATCGGCAGCTCGAGATTGAGGTCCTTTTCGAAGGGAAGAAGCAGACCTCGCAGACGCGGAACATCTCGCTCGGCGGGCTTTACCTCGAATCCGCGACGCCGCTTCCGATCGGCACCACCGTGCAGCTTCGCTTTCAGCTTCCGACGCAGCCCGAGCCCGTCGAGGTCGCCGGCGACGTGCGCTGGGTGGTCAAGAAGGGCGCCGGGGACGCCTCCGGCATCGGCATCCGCTTCCAGGGTCTGCGCGCACGCGACGTCTGGGCGCTGAACCGCTACTTCCAGAGCGCGTAACGCCGCGCACTTGCCTCGGCCGGCGCGGCCGTAGTCGAATCCGCGCGTGGGCCGGTTTGGCGTGACGTCGCGGTTCGGTCTGTGCGCGGCGGTCACGGCGTCGCTGGCGGGTGGTTGCCGGTTCGGTGGCGCGGCGAGCGCGGCGTCTGCTCCGGCCGCGGCGGCGCCTGCGCCGGCTCCGCTTCCCGGACCGGTGCTCGGCCGGGTGGTCGATCGGCGGACGCGCGCCGCGCTTTCGGGGCGGATCGTCCTGATCGGCGACCGGCAGTCGACGACGGGCGCGGACGGAGCGTTCGGTTTCGAGAACGTTCCGGGCGTGTACGACGTGGCCATCCTGGATGCGAAGCGCGACGTCGTCACGATCTATCGCCGGCTCACGCGCCGCGATCCGCTGCTCGTCCACGGCGGCGCGCCCGAAAAGCTGGACGTGTACAGGGCGAAGCACAGCGCGAAGCTGTTCGGATCGTTCACGGTCGGCGGGCGGCCGCTGTCATCGGGCGCGGCCACGCTCGGCTTCTTCTCGCCGACGCTCGCGGCGCTCGCTGATCCGTGCGCGGTCGCGGCGTCGGCCGTCCCGTGCGATCCGCTCGCGCTTCTGTGGAACCAGCCGGGCCAACTGGACGGCGAGGCGGTCGCGATCGCGATCCAGGATCGAGGGACGCGCGCCGCCGATCCATCGAGGAGCACGGCGGCGCTTTCAGTGTGGGCAGTGCGCCGGCCGCTCACCGTGACGCCGTCGGTGGCGCCGACCGTCGACCTGGCCCTGGCGCCGATGCCGGCCCGGCGCGTCCGCGGCGACTTTCGCGTGCCCGCCGGCCGCGACGTCTCGACGCTCATCGAGTCCTATCGGCTTCCGCTGCCGGGCGCCGAGATTCCGCTGCGCCGTTTCGATCACGAAGGCCTGCGCGGGCTCGACGACGAATTGCCCGACCTCGGTGGCCTCGGCGCGAGCCTGTGCGTGACCGCGCTCAGCGACGGGGACGGAACGGCGTCGACCACCCAGTGCGGGATCGGGACCGCGCCCATCACGCTGACGCTCGAGACGCCGCCGCGCCTGACGGCGCCCGCGAACAAGGCGCCTCTCGAGCCGGACACGCGGCTCGCCTGGAGCCCCTTCGCGGGCGGCGTCCAGGTGCTGGAGCTGCTCGGGGCGGACCCGGCCGCCGATCGGCCCGACGTCACGATCTACACGATGGAGGCGACCGCCAGCTGGCAACAGGCGCTGGCCGGGACGCCGGTCGCGTTCCCGAAGGGCTGCTCCATCTACGAGGTGACCGCGGCCGGCCACGGCCCGTACCGATCGATCGACGACGCGGTCGGCCCCGCGGGGCTGGGTGCCTTCGCGCCGCCCGAAGCGCGCTTTAGCCAGTCGGCCCCGATTACCGTCACGGTGCCGCGCTGGCCGCGCGCGCAGCCGGGAACCTTCGAGGCCAGGCTCTGTCACTATCCGTACGCGCAAGGGATCGTCTGCGACGGAAAGACATGGGACGGTTTCCCGGAGCACTACATCTTGTCCGCCATCAACAACAAGCTGCGCGCCTTCCCCGAATTCACGAAGGCGATCGGCATCTACTGCGTTCGCGACTGCGAGACGGCGCGCCGGTTCATGAAGGCGTACAGCGAGTACAGCGCCGCGCACCCCGGCTTCGACGACAAACAGCCGCTGGACATGGAGTCATGCTGACGTTGCGGTCGGTGCGACGGGCGGCGCTGGTGCTGGCGGCCGGTACGGCGGCGTTTGCCAGTCGCGCGGCGGCCGACACGCCGCGCCCGCCCGCTTGCTTCGGCGGTCCCGCCACCGCGCTCACGACCGGGGAGAAGGGCGCGGGCAACGCGACGCTGGTCGGCGATTCGCTCTACTGGTTCACCAACGACGTGCGGCGGATGGTGCTCAAGACGAAGGCGATCTCCTCGCTGGGGTTTTCGGGGGCGATCGACCTCAAGGTCGTCGACGCGGGCATAGCGGTCGGTTCGAACAACATCAATCAGCTCGAAGCGATCGATCTGGCGACGGGCAAGCGCCGCGTGATCGTCGACGGCCAGCCGTTCATGGACGAGCCGATCCTGTTCTCGGCGCTCGCGCTGGACGCCAGGTACCTCTACTTCGGGCGCGACAGCATCCAGCCACCGGTCACGCGGGCGGCCACCGGTTTCTACCGGGTGCGGCGCGAGGGCGGGGCGCCCGAGAAGCTCGCGGACAGCCCCGACGGCGAGACGGATTTCATCGTCTCGGACGGTTTCGTCTACTGGACCCGCATCCACCCGGACACGCAGCTGGTGCGGCGTCGGGTGCAGAAGGGGGCGCCGGTGGAGATCCTCGCGGCGACCAAGCACGGCACGCGGATTCCCCTGGCCATCAACGCCGGCCGCATCTACTACCCGGACGCCGGCTCGATCTTCAGCGTGCCCATCACAGGCGGCGCGGCGCCGACGCGCCACGCGGCTTACGGAGAACAACAGGGTGTGATGGATGTGCTGGCCGACGGCGCCTGTGTTTACTGGGTGACATCGGCGGGCGCGATCCTGCGCGCGCAGGCGCAGGGCGGCGTCGCCGAGCGGATCGGATCGCTCGCGCCGCCCTTCGAGGCCGACCGGAAGTCGTCCCACGAGCTCGCGACCGACGGCAGCTACCTCTACTGGGCGGACTCGAAGAGCGGCAGCATCATGCGCGTGGGCCGCTCCGCGGCCGCGACGACCGCGCCGATCCGCACGGTCGCGGCGAAGCTGACGACGGGCCAGCCGGCGCGGGAGATGGGCCCGGGCCAGTTGATCGTCGGCAGCGGCTGGGGCTGCGTGCGTCTGCGGCGATATGGCGCCTCGCAGCTCCAGTGCTGGCGTGCGCCCCAAGGTAAGCAAGATAAGAAGGACGGAAAAGCGGCCGCCGCACCCCTTCGCGCGCAGCCCGTGCCGTGGGTGGACGTCGACGAATACGCGGGCAGCGCGGATCGGCTCTGCGCGCTCGTCGGGCAAGAAGCGCGCTGCTGGCCCGCCGCCACCCTGTTCGGTCCGGCGCCGCGCGATGCGCCGGGCTCGACCGCGACCGGCAAGTCGATCTACGAACGGGAGATCTGGGCCGGCAGCGGCTTCGCCTGCACCGCGAAGGACAAGGTCTGGACCTGTTCCGGCGACGACAGCTACGGGCAGCTCGGCAAGGGCACCGCGGCCGCGCCCGGCGATCGCCTGTTCGGCCTCAATGCCACGCTCGGCGCCGCGCACGGGTGCGTGATGGATGCGCTGTCGGTCCGCTGCTGGGGGCGCAACGACACCATGCAGCTCGGTTTCACGAGCACGGACACCTGCCGCGTCGGGCAGAGGGACGTGCCCTGCAGCCGCGCCGCGAAGCCGCCGTCGGTTCCGCTTCCTCAGGGTGCCGGCGTCACCGCCGCGGACACGTACACCTGCGCGCAGCGGGGCCATTACCACTGCTGGGGCGCTAGCCGCGACGGACTGTTCGGGACGGCGGAGGAGTGTCCGCCCGGCCTGCGCGGCGCGTTTCCGACCCGCTCCGGAACGGTGGCCGCGCCGAACGCAACGTGCTCGGCGAAACCGGCGGAGCTGCCCGCGTTCCCGGCCGACAACAACCGGCAAACGTATAACCTGGCCATCGGCCCGCGAGGCGCCTGTGGGATCTTCGCCGGCGAGGTGCGGTGCGCGGGCGCGATCCCGACCCCGCCCGCGATGAGGCTGGACCCGTTCGGGGGGGGCGCGACGCTCGCGGTCAGCCCGGGTGACGACGCGAGCGCGTGCGCGGTCGGCAAGGGCGGCGTGTCGTGCTGGGGCGAGGCGTACAGCCCGGCCGGGGACCCGACCAGGTTGTTCCGCATCGAGTACGCCGAGATTCCTGCGGGCGGGCCCGCCGTCGACGGCGAGGCGCCCGAGAAGGGATGGCCGAAGCGCTGCGCCGTCGACTACAGCTGTGAGCCGCGGAAGCTGTCTGCCTGTCCGGCCGGCGCGACCGTCGTGCCCTGGTCGACGCTGGTGAGCGGCGGCGGCGCGCGCGACGGCGCGGCGGTCACCCTCGGCGGCGCGCTGCTGGTGCAGGCCGCGGACGGACCCGATCCGCCGCCGGAGCAATACCGTTGTCCGTCCGCCGACCCGCTCCCGATCGTGATCGGTGATGCGAAGAGTCCGCTGGTGCTCGACGGCCTCACCTGCGCCGGAGATCCGTCGCGGCGCTGCTGCGCGGCGCCGGCGCTCGGTCAGAACGTGGTGGTCAAGGGCAAGCTCGCGTCGGCCGGCACGCGCTGGATCCTGCGCAACCCGGAGCTTTGCGTTCCGCGCTGAGGACGCCGTCGCATCCAGGAGCCTCCGGGGACGAACCAGAAGGAATGATATCGCGGGCGGGTTATGATTGTCGATCGTGAGCCTGCGCGCGCCGATTGCCGTTCCCGTCGAGATCCGGGCGCCCGCGCGGCGCCGCTTCCGGCTGGCGGCGGCCGTCGGCGAGGACGGGATCAGCCTGGCGCGTGGCGCCTCGTTCGAGCCCGGTCGCCCGGTCGACGTTCGCTTCGAGTTGCCGGGCGGCGGCGTGTTGGCGCTGCGCGCGACCGTCGACGGAGGCAACGCCGATGACGACGAGCTGGCCTTCATCGACCCGCCCGCGGACGCGCGCGAGGCGATCCGCCGCTACGTTCACGGGCGCCTCGGGTTGCCGGGGGGCCTTCAGTGACGACGCGGGCCGATCGCGGCACCGGCCGCTTCGCATCGCTCGAGTCGCTCGAGAAGCAGGCCGCCGCCGCGGGCGGCACGGAGCGCGTCGAACGCCAGCACAAGGCCGGCAAGCTGACGGCGCGCGAGCGCATCGACCTGCTGTGCGATCCGGGCAGCTTCGTCGAGTTCGACAAGCTGGTCACACACCGCTGCACCGATTTCGGCATGGCGGAGAACAAGGTGCTCGGCGACGGCGTCGTCACCGGTTACGGCACCGTGCACGGGCGGACCGTCTGGGTGTTCGCGCAGGACTTCACCGTGTTCGGCGGCTCGCTGGCGGAGGCGCACGCCAAGAAGATCTGCAAGGTGATGGATCTCGCGATGAAGTCGGGCGCGCCCATCGTCGGGCTCTGCGATTCGGGCGGCGCGCGCATCCAGGAGGGCGTGGTGTCGCTGGGCGGCTACGCCGACATCTTCCTGCGCAACACGCTGGCGTCGGGCGTCGTGCCGCAGCTGTCGGCGGTGCTGGGGCCGTGCGCGGGCGGCGCGGTCTATTCGCCGGCGATCACTGACTTCGTGTTCATGGTCGAATCGTCGAGCCACATGTTCATCACCGGCCCGGACGTCATCCGCGCGGTGACGCACGAGGAGGTGACCAAAGAAGAGCTGGGCGGTGCGGCCGCGACCATGCGTTCGGGCATCGCGCACCGCGTTTTCCCGGACGAGCCGGCGTGCCTCGAGGGGCTGCGGGCGCTGCTCGCGTTCCTGCCCCAGAACAACCGCGAGGATCCACCGCGGCTGGCCACGAAGGATCGCCCCGATCGCGAGGACGCGGCGCTGGACGATCTCGTGCCGGCGGAGCCGTCGAAGCCATACGACATGCGCGGCCTGCTCGCGCGCGTCGTCGACGACGGCGTGCTGTTCGAGATCCAGCCCGAACACGCGCGCAACATCATCGTCGCGTTCGCGCGGCTGGACGGCCGCCCGGTCGGGCTGGTCGCTAACCAGCCGGCGCACCTCGCGGGCTGCCTGGACATCGACGCGTCGGTGAAGGCGGCGCGCTTCGTCCGCTTCTGCGACTGCTTCAACCTGCCGCTGGTCACGTTTGTCGACGTCCCCGGGTTTCTCCCCGGCACCGCGCAGGAGTGGGGCGGCATCATCCGGCACGGCGCCAAGCTGCTGTATGCGTTCGCGGAGGCGACCGTTCCGAAGCTGACGGTCATCACGCGCAAGGCCTACGGCGGCGCATACGACGTCATGTCGTCCAAGCACATCCGCGGCGACGTCAGCTTCGCGTTCCCGTCCGCGGAGATCGCGGTGATGGGTCCCGAGGCGGCGGTCAACATCGTCTTCCGCGACGAGCTGGCGAAGGCCGCCGATCCGGCCGCGGCCCGCGCGCGCTACCTCGCCGACTACCGCGCGAAGTTCGCCAACCCGTACGCCGCGGCCGCGCTGGGCTACGTCGACGAGGTGATCCGGCCGCGCGAGACGCGGGCGCGCCTCTGCCGCGCGCTCAGCGCCCTCGCCAACAAACGCGACTCCAACCCGACCAAGAAGCACGGGAACATACCGTTGTGAAGGTTGCAGTCGGCGCGGCGTTGATCGTTCTCGTCGGTTGCGCGACGGCGCCGCAGCCGGTGACCAAGATCGTCAACGGGCGGGTCATCGTCTCGCGGGCTGTCAGCCCCGAGGCGTACGAGCACGTCACGCGCGCGTTTCTCTACGAAGAGGAGGAGCGCTGGAAGGACGCCGCCGACGAGCTGCAGCGCGCGCTGCCCTTCGATCCCGAGGCCGCCGAGGTGCGCGCCCACCTCGCGGAGCTGTTCATCCGCCTCGAGCGGCTCGACGACGCGGCCGAGCAGATCGCGCGTTCGCTCCAGGTCGCTGCGACGGTGGAAGGGTATCTGGCGCGGGCGCACCTCGCGCAGGCGTATGACGACGAGGCCCACCACGCCCAGGCGATCCCGGCGCTGCGCGAGGCGGCGCGGCTTGCGGTGGAGGACGACGTTCCCGAGGCGATCGAACGGACGCACATCGAGCTGTCGGAGGCGCAGGTCATCGCGCTGGACGTGCGCGGGGCGCTGGAGACGGCGCGCCGGCTGATCGACGCGCTGCCGGACACGCTGCGTGGCCGCGTGCACTTCGCGACGATCGCCTGGGCGACGGGCGATTTCGATCAGGCGGCGGTCGCGCTCGCAAGCGCCATCGATCTGGAACCGAACGACGTCGACGCGCGCCTCTTGCTCGCGGAGCTGCAGGTGGCCACCAACAAGGTCGCCGCGGCGAAGGCGAGCTTCCTCGCCGCGATCGATCGCGCGGAGTCGCCGATGCCGGTCGGCGACGCGTTCGCGGGCTGGCTGGTGCTGCGCGGCGAGACCGCCGAGGCCCAGGAGCTGGCCGATCGCCTGGTCGCCGACGCGGGCGACGCGGACACGCTGGCCGTCGCCAGCGCCTTCGAGCGCACCGTCAAGCGCCCCGATCGCGCCGTCGCGCTCGCCGAGCGAGCGGCGGGGCTGGGCCTCGCCCCCGGCCGCCGCGGCCTGCTGCTGGGCGCCGCGGCGCAGGCGAAGGAGGACAAGGCGGGCGCCGTCGCCGCGTACCTCGGTGTCGATCGGCGCGAGCCGACCTTCTTCGAGGCGCGGCTGCGCGCCGCCGAGATCCTGCGCGAGCAGGGCAAGGTGGACGAGGCCGAGAAGACGTTGAACGAAGCGTCGGTCGCGGTATCCCAGGGCGAGACGCCGGCCCAGGTGGAAGATCGCCGCGTCGATCTGGCGATCGCGCTCAGCCAGGTCGACGAGAAGCGCGGCGACGCGGCCCGCGCGTCGCGCCGCCTGGAGGAGGCGCTGGGCCAAGGCAAAGGCAAAGACGGCGAGGCGCGCGGCGACGTGCGCCTGATCCTCGCGCTCGCGGCGGTCGACGAGCGGCGTGGCGACTGGCAGCGCGCCATCGCGCGCGGCGAACGGCTGCTCGCGCGCAAGCCCCAGAGCGTCGAGGCGCTGAACTTCGTCGGGTTCGTCGCCGCCGACCACAGCCACGACCTTCCGCGCGCGATTCCGCGGCTGCAGGCGGCGGTGGTGCTGACGCCCGGCTCGGGCGCGATCATCGACAGCCTCGGCTGGGCGTACTTCCACGCCGGCGATCTGGCGCGCGCCGACATCTATCTGGAGCAGGCGGGGCGTCTCGAACCGGGCGACGCCGAGGTGATGGAGCATCTCGGCGACCTGTACGCGAAAAGGCAGGAACGCGATCGCGCGCTGGCCGCCTACCGGCGCGCGCTCGGCTTCAAGCCGAGCGAACGCGTCGCGCGCGAGCTCGGCGATCGGATCCGCACGCTGGAAGCCAAGAGCGCGGCCGGCCGATGAGGATCGCGCTGGCGCTGACCGCGGCGGCCGCGGCGTGCTGTGCGCACACGGGACCGGTCACGCGCCCGTACCCCGCGCCGACGGCCGACGCGCTGGCCGCCGCGCTGTCGGCGCAGCAGGCGGCGGTGCGCGGCATGAACGCGCGGGTGCGCGCGACCAGCTGGCTGGGGGGCGAACGCGTGCGCGCGACGGTGAACATGCTGGTCGAGCGCGACGGCCACCTTCGCTTCGAGGCCGAGGTCACCCTGCAGGGGACGGTCGCGACGCTGGCGACCGACGGGGCGTCGTTCGAGTTCTTCGACGTGCAGAAGAACGAGTTCTCGCGCGGTCCCGCCTGCCCGGCCAACGTCGCGTCGCTGGTGCGGATCCCGCTCGGGCCCGCCGAGGTCGCCGCCGTGCTGCTCGGCGACGCGCGCCCGCCGGGGACGATCGATCCCGCCACCGCGCAGATCGTCTGGGATGACCGGCGCGGCGCCGACGTGCTGGTGGTCCCCGTCCGCGAGGGCGGCACGATGCAGTTCGTGTTTCGCGGCGACGGCGCCGCGCGGACGCTGATCGCCGTCGATCGCGCGGGTCCGGACGGGAAGGCGCTGTGGCGCACGGCGTACGAGGACCACGAGACCGCCGGCGGCGCGCGCGTGCCCGGAACGATCCGGTTCGCCGAGGCGAACGGCAGCTTCGACGACGGCGTCGAGATCAAGTTCAAGGATCGCTCGCTCAACGCGGCGGCGCCCGCGGGCGCGTTCACGCTGGCGCCACCGGCGGGCGCGACCGTCGTCGAGGTCGGCTGCGGCACGGCGCCGCGTTGAGCATGCGCGGCGTATCGGCATGGCTCGCGATCGCGCTGCTCGGCTGCGGCGGCGGCTCGGCCACGCCGGACGCGGCGGATGCGTCGTCGGACGCCGCCGGCACTGATGCGCGCTCCGACGAGGCGCCGGCCGACCTGGCCTCCGATGCGCCGGCATCCTGCAACCCCGCGGCGGTCTCGTTCCCGCAGGGTGGGACGCTGGCGCCCGGGACGCTCTGCGACGAGCTGTATGCCTGCGCGACGGACGCGGCGGATGCCGCGCGCATCCAGGCGGCATCGCCCAGGTTTTCGTGCGCCCCCGGGTCCGAACCGGGGAGCGGCTGCGCGTCCTACAGCTGCGCCTATCGCAACCCGGGCGGCCCGTCGACGCTGGACGAGAGCGAGATTGGCGACATCTGCTCGTTGACGGTGCTGACGCCGCCGCCGCCGCTCCGCTGCGCGGTGTTCGTCAACGCGAGAGATTTTCTGTAGAGATTGTCGAGCACGAGCTCGTGCTCGACGCGTTAACGCGCCGTAAACCCGCCATCGATCAACAACGTCGCCCCGGTGACGAGAGCCGCCGCGGGCGACGCGAGAAACACCACCGCCGCCGACACGTCCGTCGGTTCGCCTACGCGCCCGAGCGGAATCCGCGCGAGCAGGTCGGTCCGGAATGCGTCGTCCTGCAGCCACTTCACAGTCCCCGGCGTCTTGATGAAGGTCGGGGCGACCGCGTTGACGTTGATGCCGTGGCGCGCCCACTCGACGGCGAGGCACTTCGTGAGGTGCGCGATCGCCGCCTTGGTCATGCAGTAGACCGATTCGGTCGGCAGCGCGACGGCGCCCGCCTGCGAGCCGAGGTTCACGATCCGCCCGCCGCCGTTGCGGATCATCACCCGTCCGACCGCCTGGCTGACGAAGAACGTCCCCTTGAGGTTGACGGCCAGTGTCCGATCGAAGTCCACTTCGGTCACGGACTCGGCCGGGTTGGGCGGTCCGATGCCCGCGTTGTTCACGAGGATGTCGATGCGGCCGAAGGCGCGCTCCGCCTCGGCGACCGCGGCCTGGATCTCCTCGCCGCGCGTGATGTCCATCTGCAGAGGCAGCGCGCGGCGGCCGAGCGCGCGGATCGCCTCCGTCGTTCCGCCGTCGGCGCGCGCGTCACGGAACCCGAGCGCGACGTCGGCGCCCGCCTGCGCCAGCGCGATCGCGCACGCGCGCCCGAGGCCGCGCGCTGCGCCGGTGACCAGCGCGATCTTGCCGCCGACGTCGAAGCGCGGCGGCGGACTGTCTGAATCGCCCGGCATCGTGGCGGCGATGCTAACACGCGGCCTCGCTGCCCCAGGAGTCGCCGCGCGCTACTGAACCACGCACTTCGCGGCAGCGTTGCAGGTCATCGTCCCGTAGCACTCGGGCGGATCGGGCTTGCGGCTCACGTTCACGCAGGTTCCGGTCTCACACGTGCGGCAGGTGCCGTCGCAGGCGGCGTTGCAGCAGACGCCGTCCTTGCAGAAGCCACTGGTGCAATCGGTCGGGCTCGAGCAGAGCTGGCCGTTGGGCTTGGGGCTGGTCGACGACGGGCCGCAGGCGCCGGCGCCGTTGCAGGTCATGCCCCCGGTGCACTCGAGCGCGGGGTCACTCCCCTGCGGGTATGCCAGGCACACTCCGTCGTTGTTGGGCTGATTGCAGGATCGGCAGGGGCCGATGCAGGCATTCGCGCAGCAGACGCCGTCGACGCAGAAGCTCGAGTGGCACTGGGCGCCGTCGGTGCAGGATGATCCGATCGCCCGATCGCACGCGCCGGACGCATCGCAGTTGAAGACATCCGTGCCGCCCCCGTCGGTCGGCGGCGCGACGTCGGTGCCGCCCCCGTCGCCTCCACCGTTGGCGTCGTTCGTACCGCCGCCATCGCCCGCGTCCCTCGTACCCGGGCAGCCCATCTGGGAAGGGTTGTCGACCGCGGGGCAGTCGTCGATCGCGTCGGGGACGCCGTCGCCGTCGCCGTCGGCGGGCTCGGCCGCGTCGAGCTCCAGCGAAAAGCGCCCGCGCGATCCGTCCGGAATCGTGAGCATGCCGTCCGCGACGCGCGCCGAGGCCGCGAGGCCGCGGACATGGATGCGCAGTGCGCCGCCCGCCGAACCCGGCTGGATGAGGACGGTTCCGAGTTGCGTGGCGCTTTCGGGGACGAGCGGCCCCGATCCGGGAACGCGCTGGTCCTTCCAGAGCACGCCGCTTTCCGCGTAGACGGAGATCTGCAGCTCGTCGGGCGTGCTGACGCCGCCGCCCAGCGACAGCTCGAGCAGCACCGCGCCCGACTCGACCTCCGTGCCCTTCTTGCAACCGGCGGCGATGGCCGCGACCAACACGCAGGTCAGCGCGAGACGGTGCAAGCGACGCGAAGGGAGTGGGCGCATGGAAGGTCTATCAGTGGCGAAGCGTGGCCAGCGAACCGTCGTGGATCGTCGTGGTGCCGCCGGTGGTGAGGACCAGCGCCGTGACCGCGCCGCCGACGACGACGGCGCCGATCACGCCCCACAGCCACCACCGATGGCGGGGCGCCGCCTGCTCGGGCGCGTTCTCGGTGTCGGGTGCCTTCGCGATCAGCACCGGCCCCGGCGTCTCCTTTTCTACCAGCGTGCTGGCAGCCGGTTCGGCCGGCGGCGGCTTCGCCTCGTCTTCCGGTTCCGCGGCCTGCTTGCCGGCGTCGAGGTTCGCGAGCAGGCCGTCGATCTCCGAGATCATCCCGCGAACCTGCGGCACCAGCGGCGAGTCAGGCGCCACCAGAACGAACTTCTGATAGGTCGCGCGCGCGGTCTTCAGATCGCCGAGCCGCCGCTGGCACTGGGCGATGTTGATGAGAAACCCGGGCAGAGGTTTCGCGTCGTAGCCCGCCTGATATTCCTTCAGCGCCTCGTCGAAGGCGCCGGCCTTGAAGTGCGCCTCGCCCGCCTGGAAGTGCGAGCGCGCCGTGCGCTCCGCCTCGGACGGCGCCGCCGCCACGCGCGCCGGAAAGGCAGCCGCCAGCACCAGCACCGCCGCGGCGACACGCGCGCTCGACCCTTTGCGGGCTCGCGGGGCGATCGTCGGCGTCGTCATTTCTTGCCCGGGCGGGCCGCCTCTTCGAACGGATCAATCGAGAGCCCGCGGGTGACCCGATCGGCCTGCCCGTGCTTGCCCGAGGAACGATGGTGGCGGCGACGCTCGCTCTTCGCGGCCGCCTCGGTGTTTTCCGGGGCCGCCTCGGGCGCGGTCTCGGCCGGCGGGTTCGGGACCGCCGCCGCAGCGGGCGGTCTCGGCGCCGGCTCCGCCGGCATGGGATCGCCCACAGGTGGCGCCGCGACGGCAGCGGGCGCGTTCTCGGCGCGCTCCTGCGCGCGCGACTTGCCGCCTCCGCCGCGCGCCAGCAGCAGGCCGCCCAGCGCCAGCGCCGCCGCCGCCGTCCCCGCGATCGCCGCGATCCGCTTCCACCGCCGCGGGGGCGGCAGGGCCGCGGACGCCGTCGGCAGCTCGTCGGTGCGGGAAACCTGGTCCGCCGAGAACGACGCCAGCAGCTCGGGCGTCACCGTGCTGAGCGTCTCCTGGCTCTTCGACAGATCGGAGCCGAACGCCTCCCGCAACAGATCGGCGAGCATCCGCGAGTGGTAGCCGGTCTCGCGCAACACCTTCTCGAGATCGTCGGCCATCGCGTATCCGGTCGGGTAGCGATCCTCGCGTTTCCGCTCCAGCGCGCGCAGCACGACAGCGTCGAGGGACGGCGGAACGTCGGGCCGGTACGCCGACGGCGGCTTCACCTTCTTCTCGAGCACGTTGTTCAGGGTCTCGAGCTCGCTCTTGCCGCGGAACAACCGCCGGCCCGCCAGCATCTCCCAGAGGACGACACCGAGGCCGAACAGGTCCACGCGCCCGTCGAGCGGTTCGTTCTTGATCCGCTCGGGCGCCACGTAGGCCAGCTTCCCCTTGAACAGGCCCTGCTCGGTGTTTTCCGTGTTCTCGCCGGCCGCCTTGGCGATCCCGAAATCGAGCAGCTTCACGCCGCCGGTGCGAAGACACATGATGTTCGACGGGCTGACGTCGCGATGAACGATGTTCAGTCGCTTGCCGTCGACGCCCTTGAGATCGTGCGCGTAGCCGAGACAGACGGCGACCTCGTGGGCGATGAACGCGGCGACCGGCACGGGGCACATCAGGTTTTGCTCGCGCAGCTTGCGCATCAGCACCTGCACGTCGCGGCCGCGCAGGTACTCCATCGCGAGGAAGTAGTCGCCGCCGACGTTGCCGAAGTCGAACACCTGCACGATGTTCGGGTGGCTGAGCAGCGATCCGATCCGCGCCTCCTGCACGAACATGTCGACGAAATCGGTGGCGCGCGATCGCTCCGCCAGGATGCGCTTGACGACGAACGTCTGTCGGAAACCCTGTGCGCCCGGCAGGACGGCCCGGAACACCTCTGCCATTCCGCCGGTCCCGATCCGGTCGAGCAGCAGATATCGCCCGAAGCGCTCCGGCTTGAGCTGGGGTCCCAGGGCGGTCACAACCCGGGCTTCATCGGCGGAAAACTTCGAGAAATTAAGGTGACGGGGGTCTCTCTGCCATTGACTACCGGGGAAACCGCTGGGAGACTCCCCCGGCTTCAAACCGTGGGAATCAAGGAGTCGTCGATGTCAGAGTACCTGTTCACGTCCGAAAGCGTCACCGAAGGCCACCCCGACAAGCTGTGTGATCAGGTGTCGGATGGGATCCTCGATGCCCTCATCAAGGAGGACAAGGGTTCGCGCGTCGCCTGCGAAACCCTTACGAAGACTGGCTTTGTCATGGTGGCCGGGGAGGTCACCTCCTCCGCGCGCATCGACATCCCCAAGATCATCCGCGGCGTGGTCAAGGACATCGGCTACAGCAGCTCCGAGATGGGCTTCGACTGGAAGACCTGCGGCATCATGGTCGCGCTGGAGCAGCAGTCGCCCGACATCGCCCAGGGCGTGGATGGTAAGGGCGTATACACTCGCGAAGAGCAGGGTGCCGGCGATCAGGGGATGATGTTCGGCTACGCGTGCGACGAGACGACGGAGCTGATGCCGCTGCCGATCATGACCGCGCACAAGCTGTCGAAGCGCCTGGCCGACGTCCGCAAGAAGGGGACGCTTTCGTTCCTGCGGCCGGACGGCAAGACGCAGGTGTCGGTGCGCTACGGCAGCGACGATCGCCCGCTGGGCATCGACGCGGTCGTCGTGTCCACGCAGCACAGCGAGGACGTGTCGTACAAGACGCTGAAGGACGCGGTGATGGACGAGGTCGTCAAGCCGATCCTCACGAGCAAGCTGGTCAACAACAAGACCAAGTTCTTCATCAACCCGACGGGGCGGTTCGTCGTCGGCGGCCCGATGGGCGACTCCGGTCTGACCGGACGAAAGATCATCGTCGACACGTACGGCGGCATGGGCCGGCACGGCGGCGGCGCGTTCTCGGGCAAGGATCCGTCGAAGGTCGATCGCTCGGCCTGCTACTACGCGCGCTACATCGCGAAGAACGTCGTCGCGGCGGGTCTTGCGCGCCGCTGCGAGGTGCAGGTCGCGTACGCGATCGGCGTCGCGGAGCCGGTGTCGTTGCTGGTGAAGACGTTCGGCACCGGGACGGCCGACGAGGATCGCATCTCGCAGGCGGTGCGCGCGACGTTCGACTGCCGCCCGGGCGCGCTGATCAAGGAGCTGAACCTGCTGCGGCCCATCTACCAGAAGACCTCCAACTACGGTCACTTCGGGCGCGCGGACGCGGACTTCTACTGGGAGCGCACCGACAAGGCCGAGGCGCTGAAGGCGGCCGTGCGCAAGCCGCAGTCGTCGGGCGCGAGCGCGTCGGCCAGCAACGGCAACGGGCGCAACGGCAACGGCGCGAAGCCGGCGGCCGGCAGCAGCGGCGGCAAGCCGAAGCGCGGCGGCGCGCGCGGCGCGGCCGAGGCCTAGGCTTCCGTCCGCAGCGTCATCGGTCCCGGCGTTGCTGCTCGCCATCGCCGTCGCTGTCGTTCGGCGGCGCCAGCGCCGCTGACGTTCACTTCGATTCGGTCAGCTCGTACTTGATGTGGTTGACCTTCTGGAGCTGCGGCGTCCCGTCGGGCGCGGGGATGACGCGGACCTTCTTCTGCGTGACCATTTCGTTCAGCGCCATCGCGACCTTGCCGCGCGCCATGAGGCCCTTGAATCCCATCGCCTCCGCGAGCGCCGGCAGCGTCAGGGCGCCCTGCTCGCGAAGTGTCGCCTCGATCGTCGGCGCGAGCTTCTGAGCCTTCTTTTTGTTCGAGACGGTCACGAAGTAGGCGGCGGCCGCACCCGCGATCGCGCCAATGATCATGTTGGTGCTGTCCATGGCGCGCGATTGTACACGCACGTCGCAAGGTCAGATGATGACCCGGAACGCGATCGTGACGGTGGTGGCGGCGCCGCTGGTGAGGGCGTCGCAGCTCGGCCCGTGGATGTCGACGGCGGTGAACGTGGCGTCGGTGTAGTCCCAGCCGTTCGTATCGGTCAGGTCGCGCGGGATCCTGACCCCGTCGACCTTGACGTCGATGTGCCCCGGGTCCGCGATATCGCACGGCGGGGCCGGAATCAGGTAGCGACAGGGCGTTCCGGCGACGGGCGTCGCGGGCACGTCGTCGACGCAGGTGGTGATGTCGCCACGGGCATCGAGGGGTCCGATCGCGCCGCCGATCCCCGTGATGCCGCCGGTCCCGGTGGTGCCGCCGGTGCCGCCGGCGCCGTCGGGCGGCGACAGCGAGCCGCCGCAGCCCGCGACGCTGAGCAGCGCAACCGCAACCAGGCCGAGGTGAGGCGCGCGATGCACGACTCAAGAGTCTGCGCCGCTTGCGGAATTCCGGTCAGCAATTTTCAAAGTGCTTTCGCTGTTATGATGCGCCGGGGTCAGAGCCGTGGTCGTCTACGTCGGTTCACTGCTGTTCGGAGGGGTGCTCATCGCCGCGTCGTTTCTCGGCGCCGGCCACGACACCGACGTCCACGCGGGAGACACCGGCCACGGCGACGGTCACGGAGACGGTCACGATCAGAGCACCGCCTCGGCGCTGCTGTCGCTGTTCGGGCTCCGCTTCTGGAGCTTCGGCTCGGCGTTCTTCGGCCTGACCGGCGTGGTCCTGCATCTCGTCGGTGGTCCGGCGCTGGCCGCGCTGGCGCCGATGATCTCCGGCGGCGTCGGCGTCGCGGCGGGGCTGGGCGCGTCGACGACGTTCCGCGCGCTCTCGCGCGACACGATCGGACAGGTTCGCGGCGCCTCCGCCCTGGTCGGCCGCGAGGGCAAGCTGCTGCTGCCGGTGGCGCGCGCGCAGCGCGGCAAGGTGCGGATGCCGGTCCCGGGCGGCGGGCACGTCGATCTCGTCGCCGAGTCGGATGAGGACGAGTCGCTTGACGCCGGCGCCGAGGTGTTGATTGTCGAGGTCCGCGGGAACGTGGCGGTCGTCGAGCGCGCGCCGGCGTCTCTGCCGGCTGGTCGATCTTGAGGAGGACGCAATGGAGTCAGGTTCACTGGTGCAACAGATCTCGGCCTGGTGGTCGGAGACGAACATGACGGCGCTGATCGGCGGTGGTGGCGCGCTGGTCGTGCTGTTCACGTTCATGTGGGTCGCGCGCTTCCTGTATCTGTGCCGCCCCTCGGAGATCTTGATCTTCTCAGGCCGCAAGCACCGGCTGGCCGACGGGACGGTCGTCGGATCGCGCGTCGTGTTCGGCGGCCGCGCCTGGCGGATTCCGGTCATCGAGAACGTCCAGCGCATGCAGATGCTGTCGATGTCGATCGACGTTTCGGTGCAAGGCGCGTACACGAAGGTCGGCATTCCGCTGAAGGTGCGGGCCATCGCGGTGATCAAGCTGTCGTCGGATCCGTCGGTGGTGATGAACGCGATCGAGCGCTTCCTCGGGCGCGGCCTCGGCGAGATCCAGCAGGTCGCCAAGGAGACGCTGGAGGGCAACCTGCGCGGCGTGCTCGCGACGCTGACGCCGGAGGAGGTCAACGAGGATCGGCTGAAGTTCGCCGACTCGCTGGCCGCCGAGGTCGAGCAGGACCTGGCGAAGCTGGGGCTGCACCTCGACGTCCTCAAGATCCAGCATGTCACCGACGACGCGAACTACCTGGCGTCAATCGGGCGCGAGCGGATCGCGCACGTCGTACGCGACGCGGAGATCGCCGAATCGAACGCCCGCAACGAGGCGGCGAAGGAGGCGGCGGCCGCGGAGATGCGCGCGAAGGTGGCGGAGGCCGACGCCGAGCGCGCCATCGTGCAAAAGCGCAACGAGCTGCGCCGGATCACCGCGGAGATGGAGGGCGAATCGAAGAGCGCCGAGGAGCGCGCCGAGCAGGCCGGGCTGGCCGCCCGCGCCACCGCCGAGCAAGCGTTGCAGGGCATGCGCCGCGAGCTGGAAACAGTTCGTTTGCAGGCGGAGGTCGTCGTGCCGTCGGAGATCAATCGTGAGGCAGCGTCGCTCGCGGCCGCGGGCCGGGCGGCGACCGTCGCCGAGGACGGCCGCGCCAGCGCCGAGTCACTGCGCCTGGTCGCCCAGGCCTGGAAGGCGGCCGGACCGTCGGCGCCGGACATGTTCCTCATCAACAAGCTCGAGGAGATCACGCGCATCGTCGTCGACAGCGTCGGCCAGATCCAGCTCGGGCCCGTGCAGCTGATCGACGGCGGCGACGGCCAGACCTTCCCGCGCTTCGCGGCGGCCTATCCCCAGGCCGTCGCGACCGTGCTGCGCTCGCTCGCGGAGACCACCGGCGTCGACGTGACGTCGCTGCTGGCGCCCGTGGCGACGGGCGGAAACGGGACGACTGCCGTTGCACCCTCGCCGGGCACACTGGGAGGTGCGCGATGACCCTTCTCGTCGCGCTCGCAGGCATCGTTGTCGTCTTCGCCATCGTGCTGTCGATGGTGTTGACGCGCTTCCTCTACATCTGTCAGCCCAACGAGGTGCTGGTGTTCTCGGGCGGGCAGCGGGCGTCGGTGGGGCGCAAGGTCGGCTACCGCATCATCAAGGGCGGCCGCGCGCTGCGCATTCCGCTGCTCGAGACCGTCGATTCGATGGACCTGACGAACATGCCGATCGAGGTCGGGGTGCAGGGCGCGTACTCGAAGGGCGGCATTCCCGTCAACGTCCACGGCATCGCCAACGTCAAGATCGCGGGCGAGCAGCCGGTCCTCGACAACGCCATCGAACGTTTCCTGGGCGTTGATCGCACGCGCATCATGAGCATCGCGAAGGACACGCTGGAGGGAAACCTGCGCGGCGTGCTCGCGACGCTGACGCCGGAGGAGCTGAACGAGGACAAGATCAAGTTCGCGCAGTCGCTGCTGGCGGAGGCGGAGGACGATCTGCGGAAGCTCGGGCTCGAGCTCGACACGCTCAAGATCCAGGATGTGTCCGATGACGTGAACTACCTGGACAGCATCGGGCGCCGGCAGTCGGCCGAGGTGCAGAAGAAGGCCCTCATCGCGGAGGCTCGCGCGAAGGCGGAGAGCGCCGTGCAGTCGGCGGCCAACCGGCGCGAGACCGAGATGTCGAAGATCGACGCGCAGATCGCCACCGCACGCGCGGACAACGCGCGGCGGCTGGCCGACGCGCAGACCCGCAGCGGCGCCCTCGTCGCCGAGGCGCAGGGTCAGGTGGCGTCGCAGCAGGCGCGGGCCGAGGGCGAGCTGGAGGTGCAGAAGGCGCGCATCGAACAGGTCAAGCGCCAGCTGGCGGCCGACGTGCTGGAGCCGGCGCGCGCCAGCAAGGCCGCCGCCGAGGCGAACGCCAAGGGCGCCGCCGCCCAGATCGTCGAGCAGGGCCGCGCGACCGCGGCCGCCATGGGCGAGATCGCGGCCACCTGGCGGGAGGTCGGTGCAAGTGCGCGCAGCGTCTTCCTGATGCAGAAGGTCGCGGATCTCACGCGCATCGTGATGAGCACCGTCGGGTCGCTGAAGGTCGACAAGCTGACCGTCCTGGGCGGGATCGGCGCGGGTGGCAACGGTTCCGGAAATAACGGCGCGGGGGCGGGGCTGCCCGACCTGACCGGCCGGCTCATCGCCGCCAGCGAGCAGATCAAGGCGGCGACCGGGATAGATATCGGCGCCGCCCTGCGCGCGCGGACGCCGCCCCCGTCGACCCCGCGTTGATTGCTGCCCCTCGGCGCGTGACAGCGCTAGACTAGGCGCCGGTCCACCGACTCCGGTTTTCGGAGGGGTATCCACATGACGACGCGTGCGGGGTCTTGCGCCTGAACCCACATACTGGCCGCGGGCGACCAACCGAGCCGCCCGGCGGCGGCGACGCCGGGAAGGGCCAGCTCATCCAGGTCGCGACCCGCTGCGGAACGGTCGACGAGTTCGTCGAGAAGTTCGCGTCGTACGCGTGGGAGGGATCGCTGGTGCTGCCCGCGGCGACCGCGCTGCCCGTCGGGACGCAGGGGCGGTTCGTCATCCTGCTGCGTGATCAGACGATCGCGATGCGCGGGCGCTGCCGGGTCACGGAGGCGAAGCAGGCGCCGGCCAGCTCGCGCAATCCGGCCCTCAAGCGGATCATGATGCGCGTCGCGCTGCTGGAGATGGACGATCAGAGCCGCGCCATTCACAAGCGGCTGATCGCGCTGCGCAGCGCGCCCGTGCCGCTGCCGGTTCCCACCGAGCCGTCGGAGACGACGCAGATCGAGCCGGCGAAGCATGGAACGGCGCCGGGAGCGGCCGCCGCGCCGTCCGTGCCCGCGCCGTCCGTGTCCGCCCCGCCCGCGAAAGCGCCGCCGCCGGCCCCGCCCATGAACCGAACGATCATCGGCGTGGGCCTCGGGCCGGATGGGAAGGCGTTCCTTTCGAGGCCCGCGCCCACTGGCGCGCCGCCCGCCCAGCAGCGGCCGCAGACCGATCTGGACGTGACGTCCACGGGATCGCAAGACGTGACGGCGACGGGGTCGCAGGACCAGGATGTGACGGCGACGGGATCGCAGGATGCGCCGAGGAGCCGCGTCGCCACGCTGCCGCACGGCGAGGTGCGGGCGCCCGGGTCGCCGTACACGCTGCCCGCGAATCCGCTGTCGGAGTTCGACGCCCACGACGTCGACGAGTTCATCGAGTGCAAGCTGCTCGAGGCGGACGAGGAGATGGGGACCGGAATCGCGGACCAGCCGCCGCCCCAGGCGGGGACGGCCGCCGCGGGCGTCGACCCGTCGGGCAGGCACGTCCGTCGCGAGACGCCTCAGGCGCGCGCCGGATCGTTTGCGGCGAAGCTGCCGTCGTCGTTGCAGGGGCGCGTGCTGCGCTGGGCGCCGTACGCTGCCGTGCTGGCCGCCGGGATCATCCTCGGGATCGCGTTGCGTGGAAACCGACAGCCCGTCGTCGCAGGCGCCCCGGCTGCAGCGCCGGCCGCGGCGCCGGCGCCGGTCCAGGCGCCCGTGCCCGAACCGGAGAGCAAACCGGCGCCGGGAAAGATCGAGGCGCCCGCGCCCGCGGCCGCGGTCCCGTCGCGCGTCGAGCCGCCGCCCGCGGCGAAAGTGGCGAAGGCGCCCGTTGCCGAGCCGGAGGCGCCGGCCGCCGAAAAGTCTCGGGCCGCCGAGAGACCGGCTGCCGCCGAGAGACCGGCTGCCGCCGAGAAACCTGCGGCCGTCGACAAACCGGCCGCCGCCGAGAAACAAGCCGCCGTCGAGAAACCGGCCGCGACCGCGAAACCCCCCGCGCCGGAGAAGGCCGCCGCTGCCGAGGTGCCCGCGGCTCCCGAGAAGGCCGAGGCCGCAGAGGCGCCCGCGGCCCCAACGAAGGTGGCGATGGTCGACAAGCCGGCGGCCGCCGAGAGGGCGGCGCCACCGCCCGCGGCGGCGCCAGAGATCATTCCCGGCGAGCGAGGCGCCTGCACGGCGCGGGTCATCACCGAGCCGAAGGACGCCAAGGTGGTCTGGGGTGGCACGGTGATCGGCCGCAGCCCGATCGAGTCGGCCAAGGTTCCCTGCGGCGCGGCGACGGTGACGGTCGAAAGGGAACGCTGGCAGCCCGTTTCGGTCGACGTGACGCTGCAGGACGGCGACACCGGCGTCGTCCGCCAGAGGTTGCACCGGCCGCGCGGCGTGCTGGTGATCAACTCGACGCCGCCGGGCGCGCAGATCACCGTCAACCGCGTCGCGGCGGGAACGGCGCCGCGCCAGGTCGACATCCAGCGCTACGAGAAGGTTCCAATCAAGGTCACGCTCAAGGGCTACCAGCCCTTCAGCAAGACGATCTATCTCAAGGAAGCCGAAGCGAAGATCGACGCCCAGCTCGTCCCGCGCAAGTAGCGGTCACGCGGCCGTCGTTTGCAAGAGGCGGGCGATAGGAGTAACGAAAAGGCATGACGACGTCGGCGACGGATCTGGCGGTGCGAGGCGCGGAGAACGTGGTGCCCAGTCGTCTCGACGATCTGCTGCGCGCCGACGCGGAGACATTGCGCCGCCTGTACGTCGGCGCGCGGACGCCGGCCGTCGCGGATCTGACCGGCGACCTGCGCGGGCGCATGCTGGCGCTGGTCGCGATCCCGAGCTGGTTGTTCTTCTGGGCGAGCCTGCTCGCGCGCACGCGGTTCTTTCCGTGGCTGGGGAAGAGCTTCTTCGCCGATGGCCCGGGCGCCGCGCGCGGCACGGGCATCAACCGCGTGTTCACCGACCGCATCCGCTGGTTCAAGTTCGACACGTTCATCGCGCCGTCGCGCGCCGGCGACTTCGGCGCCTTCCAGCTCGACTACGACAACCCCGGCAATCCCTTCTTCATCCGCGCGATCAAGGACGAGGTGCGGGAGCTCAAGCCCGGGCTCTTCCTCGGGCAGGCGTATTTCAAGACGAAGAAGCGCGAGATCCTGATGCTGTACTTCGGGCTCGAAAAGACCGCGTGAGCGCTCTGACCGCGGCGGACTGGGCGCTCTGGAACTGGCGCGTGCTCGCCGTGTTCGGGCCGGTGTTGATCCTGACCGGCATCGCCGGGTTCCTGATCCCGCCCCGGCTCGCGTTGATGAGCGGTACGCCCGCCTACAACGTCTTCCACATCGTGTTCGGCGTGATCGGAACCGCGCTGGTGCTGGCGAAGAGCGCGACCGGCGTCGCGGTGTTCAACCTCGGCTTCGGGATCGCGGACGTGTACCAGGCGGTCGCCGGCGTCGCCGGGTTTTTCCCCGCGCGGCAGTTCCGCTACAAGCCGGCCGACCACGTCTTGCACGTGGTCCTCGGGCTGGGGCTCGCGGCGGTCGGGTGGATGGGGCTGCGTTGAAGATCGTCGATCTCCGTTCGGACACGTTCACGAAGCCGACGGCGGCGATGCGCGCGGCCATGGCGGGCGCCGAGGTCGGCGACGACGTCTGGGGCGATGACCCGACGGCGGCGGCGCTGGAGGCGAAGGCCGCCGAGCTGCTCGGGAAGGAGGCGGCGCTGTTCGTTCCGAGCGGCACGATGGCGAACCAGATCGCGTTGCTCCTTCACTGCCAGCCCGGCGACGAGGTGATCGTGGGGCGGGGCGCGCACACGCGCCTCTACGAATCGGGCGCGGGCGCGGCCTGGGCGGGCGTGCAGTTCGCGGAGGTGGGGGCGCCGGACGGCACGTTCAGCGCCGACGACGTGGACGCGGCGGCGCTGCCCGACGATCGCAACCTGCCCCGCACCCGGCTGGTCGCCGTCGAGAACACGCACAACCGGGGCGGCGGCCGCGTCTGGCCGCGCGCCCAGCTGGACGCCGTCGCGGCGCGGGCGCGCGCCCGTGGGCTCGCCCTGCACCTCGACGGCGCGCGCATCTGGAACGCGGCGGTCGCGACGGGAACGCCCGAGCGCGAGCTGGCGGCGCCCTTCGACACCGTGTCGGCCTGCTTCTCGAAGGGGCTGGGCGCGCCCGTCGGTTCGGTCATCGCCGGACCGAGAGAGGACGTCACACGCGCGCGGCGGTTCCGCAAGATGCTCGGCGGCGGCATGCGCCAGGTCGGCGTCCTGTGCGCCGCCGCGCTTTACGCGCTCGAACACCACCGCAGCCGGCTCGCGGACGATCATGCGAACGCGCGCCGCCTCGCCGCCGGGCTCGCCGGCGTCGCCGGCGTGCGCGTGGACGCGGAAAAGATCGACACCAACATCGTGATCTTCGAGGTGGCGGGCACGCCCGCCGCCGAGCTGGCGCGCCGCACGGACGCGAGCGGCGTCCGCCTGCACGCGATCGCGCCGGCGCGCCTGCGCGCGGTCACGCACCTCGATGTCGACGCCGACGGGATCGAACGCGCGATCGCCGCCGTGCGTGCCGCGCTGGGCGGCTAGCCGGCGATGGACACGAACGCCGACGCGCGCAGCTCCGCCGACGCCGAGGAGCTGCGCAAGCTCGGTTACGCGCAGGAGCTGCGCCGGCGCATGGGCGCGTTCTCGAACTTCGCGATCTCGTTTTCCACCATCTGCATCCTCGCGGGCGGCATCACGTCGCTGCAACAGGGGGTGTGCGCCGTGGGCGGCGCGGCCGCCGGAATCGTCTGGCCCGTGGGCGTCGCGTTCTCGCTAATCGTCGCGCTGTGCATGGCGCAGGTCGCGTCGGCGTTTCCGACCGCGGGTGGCCTCTACCACTGGAGCTCGATCCTGGGCGGCAAGGGCTGGGGCTGGGCGACGGCATGGTTCAACCTGGCCGGGCTGGTGTTCGTCACCGCGGCTGTCAATGCTGGCGCCTACGATCTGTTCGTGGGCGCCGTGGCTCCGACGATCGGGATCAATCCAGCCGGGCTGGGGACGGGCCACAAGATCGCGGGCGTCGCCCTGATCTCGGGATCGCACGCCCTGCTCAATCACTTTGGGATCCGGCTGACGACGCTTCTCACGGACTTTTCCGGGCGGTTGATCTTCGTCGTGGCGCTGGTGCTGACGGCCGCGATGCTGTACGCCGCGACCAGCTTCGCGCCCGCGCGCCTGTTGGCGTTCGCCGATCTCGGCGGCGTGGCTCCCGAGATCTGGCCGACGTCGCGCGGCCTCGGAACGATGACGCTGCTTGCATTGATGTGGCCGATCTACACGGTTACCGGGTTCGATGCGTCTGCGCACACGTCCGAGGAGACGGTGCAGGCGGCCAACAACGTGCCCAAGGGAATTCTTCGATCGGTTTACATCTCCGGGCTGGTTGGCTGGGCGATGGTGTCGTCGTTCGTGCTGGCGATGCCCGACGTCGCCGAGGGAGCGCGCCAGGGCGCGAACGTGTTTGCCTGGCTGATGAGCCAGGTGCTGCCGGGTGCGTTCGGGCGTGTGCTCTGGGTCGGGATCGTGGTGGCGAACTACCTGTGCGGCCTGGCCTGCATGACATCGACGTCGCGCATGATGTACGCGTTCGCGCGCGATGGCGGGCTGCCCGCGTCGTCCGTGCTCAAGCGCGTGTCGCCGCGCTGGCAGACACCGGTGCCCGCGATCTGGACGACCGCCGCGCTCGCGCTCGCGTCGACGCTGTATGCGCCCGCGTACACCACTCTGGCGACCGCGACGGTGATCTTCTTGTACCTGTCATACGTGATGCCGACGCTGGTCGGCGTGCGC
>Ga0070690_100000138_pt1 | contig 38020 bp, 34 predicted proteins | sample KBSS33HmetaG_FD_64671 | JGI IMG/M metagenome (GOLD analysis project Ga0070690, IMG submission 64671) | Switchgrass rhizosphere microbial communities from Kellogg Biological Station, Michigan, USA - KBS S3-3H metaG | ecosystem: Host-associated > Plants > Roots > Rhizosphere ... | reverse complement strand
ATCACCAGGGGACTGAACTGCGTATTCGCCTGGGAGGTCCGGCGTAAATACGGTGTGTGTAAGGGTAACCGGCGAACCGCGGTGGATCTCCTGAGCATCGAGGGTATGGAGATGGAAAAGCGGGGCAATCAGGACCCACGTCACCATCCACGGCAGAAACACAAGGCGGAAGGACGTAGGGTGGATCAATTTGTGCATAGGTTCACACAACGATTTGGTCACGCAATATCTTCAGAGATCCTTTCCCACGCGCCTGCGGAAATTCCGCGTACTGCGCGCTGTCGGAACGACCCAGCGAATCATTCGTAGCCGATGACCTCACGCGGCGGAAGTCACCCGCCTCGATGAGTCAGCGACTCACTGGGGATCAATCAGATGCGATAGACGGAGAACTGTTGATAGAGCGGTAAAGAAGGAGGAGGAAGGCTCTGATTCGTGAATGGATCGAATCCGGCGAACGACACAGAGAAGGTCGGCTGTACAATCGCAGTACTAACTGAGGGAAGGTTGTCGCCGGCAAGCAACACGTCAGACTTGAGCCCGGATTCGAGCGCAGCGAGCGCATCTTCATCTGGGTCTAGACCTGCCTGATCTTCGACGCCAGCTTCGGGAATAAGTTGTAACGTCTCAACCAGTTCCAAGCAGCCAAAGAAGAGCCACAGGGAGAGCAGACACCGGATGGTCATACTAGAGAGTGGTGCTTGTCGATTCAGAATCATCGTCCAACTCTTAACAGAAATGTCGACATACTAAGAACAGAAGGCGGAAGGTTGAATCAATCTAAGCATACTCTCGTATAACACAATTGCGAATTTAATGCACGCATTTGTTTCCAATATTTTCACATTATGAAGTTTTCTTTGCATTCATTTTTCTTCATGCATTCATCAGGTGAGTAGGCGATAGCCAGTTATGGCCATTTCCCAGTGAGATGTTATGGAAATACCATTTGTGCCAGCATGGATACTTGCGCGTCTCCCGCTTTTACATGAAGACGCTCATGGGGCTGAGGGAGCGCTTCTGGGCCTGACGGACTGATGAGCCCTAGCTGAAGGCAGGAAACGAAATCACTCGCACTCGGGAATCTCCTCAGTCCCATGCCACGTAGTCGGTGGTAAGCTCGAAGATATTTTGGGGACTGGTCGCCCTACCTGTGGGGTCGCTCTGGTCCCTCGAACGAAGGGATAATTGAAGTCCACTAAACTTGGCAGGATACGTGATGACGACGAATCAGGTGGCTATATTACGAATGAATTGGAGACGAGGAACGGACCTAGCAGCATGTGAGCATTCGAATTTAGAATTAGAATGGAATGAACGAGGGCATTCGACGGGCCACTATGCCTGTAGTCTCTGCGGTGAATCTATGGCCGCCAGGCCGCGTACTATTTCTCGGTCAGCCCAGTTATTCACAAACACATAGGCACGCTTCCATCAAACAAAGCCAAAAAGGCCTCCCAAAGCCTGCTCGAGAATGCATCTTCGATAATGACCTGGAACAACTCTTTATGGAACTTTATGAATTGAGAGTGCATGATTCTGTTTATCCACCGTTGCCACAATTCGATCACCTTCCTTAATGGGTTCTATCCTCTCGGTCGTGCGATCTATCGCCAACCGTACTTCTTCGCCCCCTTTTTCCTTCACGAAATAGCTGTCATGTTCAACGCGCACCACATCCCCCTGGATAATGACCCCTCCCTGCAGGCCCATTCTTTTTTGTCCCAGTTTCTCATCAGTGCTTTGAGATGACTCCTCTTTCGTCGGTGTTGCAAGGGAAGAATTGAGACGAGTTTGGACGTCGCTGGAAATCGATGTATCGCGAGCCGGTTTTCCGGTGGAGCATCCATTCAGGCTGCCCGAGAGGAGAAGCAATATATACGACAGAGTACCAATGACTTTTGTGTTTAATAACATGATGGCCCCACTCTTAGAGATGGCATATCTACCATAACGCCGCCGGCACACATGCTCAGCTGGGTATACTCCTAGGCGCAAATCTCCCCATAGGCTTCTATTACATGGAAAGATTTGCGGCTTCTAGAAAAAACCCCAGCTCGTTAGCCAACGATTTTGTCTCTGTCTCGCAGAGGAGCCTGGACTTCGCCACTAGGGGTCTGCCTAGATCGCGACCTATTCACGTGAGCATATAGTTATGTTCTCAGCTATTCACGCGTATGGAGCATTGTATGTAATCGATTCCATTTCCATCATTGTCGTGAACTCCGGGACTGGAGGATGCCGAAACAGAAAACCGATCATGAAACTTCCACTCACTTTCGCGATCGCTTTTGGAACCTTTGGCGGAAGCTGCGTATTGGTCGGCCATTGTGCGGCGCAGGTTATCACGGTTCCCGGGATGCCACAGAACCAACCGGCACAGAATCCACTCATAGGCCAGCCACAGCTCCCCCTGCCTCTTCCTGTGATACCCGAGAATTCCATCATTTCCCAAACCACTCCTGAGTTGAAGGGCAACTTGCATCGTCCAGGATTTTCATTGGGCTCCGCAGGACGAGGGCTACCCGGTATGCCGGGAGGACCGCCCTTACATACCTCCATGGGAGCTCAGGACCCTTCACCTCGTTATATGCGTCCCCCAGTGATTGGACCACTCTTTTGTGATCCAGCCATCAATATTACTTGCTAATAGAAACAGGGGCCAACTCCGGGAGAACAGAGGAAAGGAGAAATTTATGGAGAAGCAAATTCTATTTGACCTCAGCGAGATCGTTGGCAAGGTTACGGATATGCTTTTGACTCCATACACCACATTTATTTCCGAGCTGCACGCCGCGGGGCGCATTACGGATGCAGAAGTGATGGAGTTGCAACAAAAGTTGGAAAGCCGGATTCCTCGTTTGGACGAATTTCTTGAAGACGCACTGCATCAAGATTCTGAAACCCCATCTCCGCCGCCTTTGTCAGGTCAAGCATGACGGGAATCCCCTTGGCCCTCCCCCCAGGCCGTTAATTACGCGCAAGCCTGAATAGAACCTGCTTGGCGAGTGCGGTCGCGAGCTCGGGTGGTTTGGTCCTGGCGCCGTCGCTCCTCATGCTAATTGGGAGGGAATTATCCACACTAGGCATCTATCTAGTGTCACAGACTCTTGAGTTCACCCACAGTGGTAATAGAGTAACATTCACGCCAAATGGAGGAGGTTATCAATATGTATGCGCTACCGAAAGCCTTGGGTGTCGTGTCGTGTGTGCTGTTCATGGCTGTCATAATCGGCTGCCAGTCCACCACTGGAAAAACTGCCGGCCAGACGATGAGCGATGCGTCGATTTCGACCGCCGTGCAGGCTAAGTTGACGAGAGACCGTCTGGGGAACTTCCCACGCATCGACGTGGATACAGAACGTGGTGTGGTGAATTTGAGCGGGATTGTCGAGACGGATGCACAGCGAGCCCAAGCCGCACGCCTCGCGCAGCAAGTGGAAGGGGTAGTCAAGGTGAATAATAATTTGCAGATTCAGAATCGCCCCATCGCCGGGAAATCCTCTCATACAACCCAGACGGATGACATGAAATCCGGTCACACGCAACGCCCCTTGGGGTCGCCGGGTCAAAAGGAGATGGCCTCTCAAGAGCAAGGAATTCGGGTTATCGAGGGTGAGGTATTACGAATAGAAGGCGAGAATTATTTTGTAAGGGGTCAAGATGGGAAAGAAGTGCGTTTCCAGGCCGACACGACGACAATGAAGACGGAAAAGATTCAGGCAGGAGATCGCATCGAAGCAAAAGTCAACGACAACAATCATGCGCTCTCGCTGTTGCCAGCTCCTTGAACAAGGGACGGTGGAGATTGCCGGCGATGAATCCTGTCTCAAGTCTCCTAAGGCCGCAGGAGCCAGTGATGCAGCCTTTGGAACGGGTCAGGTGCCTGCCTCTTTCGTGGTTGAAGCGGAGCGTCGCTGCTCTTAATCAGATGTTACTCACGTCGCACGGGCGGTTGAAGCGGAGCGGGTGGATCCGTTGTATCTAGAAAAGGGCGTGGAACTCCGTTCGAGCGGTCGAGTTTTTCTATGGCTTCTTGCTTGAGCTTTGTGGGTTCCTCAACACGGCTTTCGCGCTGAAGAACGTTGAGTTCTTTTCCCTTCCGAGCATTGAGTTCGACCACATCTGTTTCATCCCGGACAATTTGAGGCGTCAAAAACACGAGGAGATTGAACTTGTTGGTTTGACGGCTCTGAGACCGAAACAGCCAGCCCAGTAAGGGGATGTCTCCAAAAAATGGAATCTTATTTTCAACTAACACGATGTTGTCACGAACCAGCCCACCGATCACAAGGGTCTGCATGTCTTTTGCGATGGTAGTAGTCTCCATGGACCGCTTCGTGGTGGTAGGGCCTACCGGTACCGACGATGTGCCAACTCCTATAGTTTGTGGTCCAGGCTGGACCGCTGTAAGCTCTTGCTTAATCTCGAGCCGGACTAGGTCATCTTCCAGTACCTGCGGGGTTATTTCCAGAGTGACACCGACATCCTTTCGCTCGATCGTGACGAGGGTGCCGCCCGTGATCCCCTGAGCCTGTCCGGTTGGGAATGGAACATTCTCACCAACAACGATCTTGGCTTTCTGATTATCTGCTGCGAGAACTTGTGGTGTAGACAGAATGTTCGTGTCTGTGAGGCTCATGAGCAAGTGCATAAACGCCCGTACGTTGATGGTGTTCAGAACCGATACCCCCCCGGTCGCGCCCCCTGTAGCAATCCCAAGTATGGTCTGGGCGACGGAGGCCAAATCTTCCGGTGCGCGATTTAATCCACCAATTGCCCTGGTGGATCCGCTCTGCCCTGCAGCAAGAACCTGGAGCGGATCGGTCCCAATTTCTCTCAGCCGGTCCACTTGGACTTCCAGGATGACGGCTTCGACAAAGACCTGCTTGCGTTTGCTATCCAGATCTCGAATCACGGACTGCAACCTGTTGTAAGCGCTTTTGGTCGAACTAATGATGATCGCGTTTGTGGCCTTGTCCGCAAAGACCTGGACGGGGGCTTCGAATTCACTCAAGGGTCTGAATAGTGGTCGTGCCCCCGGTGCCGTTTGTGCCACGGTCTGAGATCGAGCGACGAGATTGGTCAGGATGGCGGCAAGGTCGGTGGCGTTGGCGTTTTTGAGCTTGTAAACAAACGTCCCTCGTTCTGGAGGAAGGTCCCCCATCGCCACGATCTGATAGACACTTCCTTTCGTAACAACAGCGAGACGACTCACTTCGAGCGCTGCTACGAACATGCTGTAGGCTTGGTCAGGTGTGACCTTGGTAGGGGAATACACGCTGATTTTCCCCCCGGCCTTCTTAACGACATCGTCAAGAACAAAATTCTTCCCGGTCAGCTCGCTGATAAATCGAACAAAAACAGCAAGTTCGACGTCGTTGAAATCGAGAGACACACGTCCTGATACGCCTGATGCGCTTCCTCCAGACTGAGCCCGCAGGGGGAATGGCAGTAGAAACCCACTCACCACTACCAGCAGACAGATCAGGAAGATCCGGCTGCTCCGCCCCAAGTTTCTGTAAAGTGAAAGATCCATACTTCTTCAAGCAATGTTTATTGCGAAACCGATCCCTCCACAACGTCGAGCATGACGAAGGGACTCTTGGACGGTACCACAAGGCCCGTATCGACACAACAAGCCTTCCGTACTGGTTGCAAGAGGGCTTCTCGATCGGGACAGCTGGATCGCTTGCTTGATCGGAATCCTGCTCAAGGAGGCTTCTGGTACCGGCATTCTTCCCACACCGCGCTCGGAAGCTCCGACAAATCGTCCCATGGGAAATTTCATTGGGCAGCAATTCTTGAATGTCATGTCCATTTTTGACGGATAATCCGGAATAGAGACATGAGCCTGGCTCTTAACACATGAATAATGAAAGACATTCAAATAGGTTTCGAAAACTACTATGGCACCAGGATTGCACTTGTCCATCCAGTTTGCCCCCTCACGATCGTGAGAAACACAACAGATGGCAATCTTGTGAGAAATGGGATGGGGAAACACTTCGCATCCTTCGATGATCTGCTAAGGTTGTAACGTGCGGACCGATAAGAAACCCCTCCAAAAATCTGACAAAAAGACTCCACCCCGGGTACACAATCGGGGTGTTGTCGGTTACAGCAAGAAAAGCGCGCTTCTTGAAGAAGCCATCACCCACATGAATACCGGCAAGTACGGCCGGTCGTCTGCGGCGCTAAAACAGCTGCTCGCGCTTGATCCTCATAACACAGAAGCTCGACGACTCTTTGCCACATTGCATCTACGACTAGGTAGTCTTGTCCCAGCTCGACAAGAATTTGAGTCTCTTGCCAAAGAAGCAATCGAACGGCAAGACTTCTGGTTAGCTGAATCCTTGTTGCGTGAATACCTGGCTGCCGGACCTCGCTGCATTCCGTTCCTTGAGCTATTGGCCCATGTGTATGAGGGAAAAGGGGACGCCGTTGCAGCAGTGACGGAATTGGGCAAGGCAATTGAGATTCTCCTAGAGGATCCGGACTCAGAAAACCCCGGGAAGCCTTCCCAGCTCTATACAAAAGTGAGAGAACTGGCACCAGCCAGCTCTGTTGCCTGCCAGTTTGCTTCTCTCTTCGACATACAAACAGGCGAACTTCTTGCTCCTCGTCCACCGACCTCTGCCCCAGCGAAATCATTGGAGGTAGATGTTTCGCAGCCCAAGGACACCTCACCCACCGCTGAGGAACCCAGAGCCGTCGATGTGATGCCGTGGGAACAGCTGGATGGGCTTCCTGTAAGCCATGAGATCCTGCCATCCATTCCGTCGAATTGTGATATCGAATCACTGCTGGATGCTCCGGACACTCTCATAGCCACAGCGCCAACCGGTTTAGCTCCCCAGGAAACGGTGGCCTCGCCATCCGAGCCTCCTGCGCCAATCCATGAGGCCAATCGCCCGAATCAGGATACGGTTCCATCGACTTTATCCGAACCACCACTTCCATCGAATGGAGATGGTCATCTCCCTAGCACCCTGGAGAAACATGCAGTGGAAGATGGGCGCGGGAATGTCGTTTCCGCCAATTCAATGGGGCTATCTTCTCCTATGCCTTGGGAGCAGATTGAGAACTCCACCATAAAGATTGAGGAACCAGCGCCTGTGACGGCTCCGTTAGTTCAATCGGAGGGAGTAGCCCTTACTCCTCAGCCTGACATTGTCTCAGATCTGCTGTCGGATCGAGCTCCGGCACCAGATCTGACCGAGCCCAGCGAATCGATCTTTGCAGCAGAGCCGTCAACGACGCCTGCAGAACTCCCTGAACCCGAATCCCTGACCCCGCCTGTTACCCCTCGACCTGAATCTGTCTCAGATCTGCTGTCGGATCGAGCACCAGCACCAGATCTGACCGAGCCCAGCGAATCGACCTTTGCAGCAGAGCCGTCAATAATACCTATAGAACTCCCTGAATCCGAATCCCTGACTCCACCCACCTCTGACTCTTCTTCCAGTGCACCACCTTCATGGTACACCGCCTTCGATGCCACAGAGACATTATCCGCAGGAACTTTGTCGGTGAGTTCACCTGCCACACCCTCCACCTCGGATGAAAAACTACCGGATACGAGAGAAATAGACGATACCGAGTCGTTGCCATCGACTCATCCTTCGATTGTAAGTGAAGCAAGTGGATCGCTTGATAGAACAGAGGCTAGGCCGGAAGAACCCTCACGGACAAAGGAGCCGCCGACCGTTTTGAGCGAGACCCCAAGCTCCTTCATGGTGGACCTTCAAGCGTCGTCTCAGTCAGCGTTTGTCGAACCAGCTCGCATATCTGAACCGGTTCCAACAGAGCACCAAGAAATACCCGATAGAGACTTCTGCAAGGCCGCGGTTCCGCCGCTCTCCCCAGCACCAAATGTTTCGCCATCGATTTCCACTGCCTCAACGAATACAGTGACGCAGTGGAGCACTGGGGAAGTTGCGGTTCAGCTCCATCGTCTGCCCGAGACCCCAGTCGTCCAGCCGGCTCAGTTACCACTGGTTGAAAAATCCTCTGAACCGGTCGCTGAGCTGTCACGAAGTGGGGGATGGGCATTGGCTCCTTCAGAGCCTATAGCCCCTGCCGTTGAAGCAGCGGCTCCCATCATGGAAAAGGTTATTTCTCAAGAAGATACGCGACCTGATTGGGTTCGGGAGAGTGAATCGATCACCTTTGTGGATCCTCCTCTTCCATCGCCTTCCACAGCGTGGCAGGATTCGAGTAGCGAATCTTCTCACGTGACAGGAGGGACCGATCTCTCAGTCGCTGCATCGGCCGTTGATGTGCTATTTAATTCAACTGGAGAGAGTAGCCGGATTCTCGCGGATACTCATGTCGCAACGCCAAGGCCCCGCCCGAGGCGTGCCGGGCGGGTAGCTCGGATCCGAATCGGTATTTCGTCATTTATCGGGACCTGTTTTTCGACGACGCGATCAATCGTTTTGCTGGGCGTGGGGTTGATGCTCTCCTCCGCTCTACTGGTGGCAATTGGCATCGGAGCGATTGGATTAGCCTGGATCGTAATGGAAACTCCTCCGTCGTCGGTCTATCACGACCTGACACTCAGTCCTCCACAGGCGAGCAGTGATTCAAGAAAAAATGGATACTTCCTGCTCCTAGGCTTTGAGGCTCCTGCGGAACAGAATCCTCTCCAAGCGGGTTACGAACGCAAGACTGAAAGGAACGATCTCCAAGCGGCGAACGCCTGTATGCGGGGTGATGAGGGTAAAGGGACACCAACCACCGGAGCCTCGCCTAATCTAGTCCATGGCTGGTTCACCACTGCCGACCCCGCGGCACAGCTGGCGCGGCAGACTACAGCAATACGATCAGCGGCAGCTCAAGAATCACTTGCCCTTAGGCGCTATCGACAATGGCTTTCGATGCCGTTTGAAGATACCGGATATGGGCAGATTTTGAGCCCGAACTGTACCCTTATACTGCTGGCCCATCGGCTCTATCTCGCAGAGGGATTTGCGCAGGACACCAACACCGGTCTCGAACGACTTGAAACCGATATGAGAGCTTGGCGCGTTGTGCTGGAACAGTCGAAGACTTTGATGATAAAAATGCTCGCAGCGACAGCAGTCGAAGACAATATAGCCATCGCATCCGGACTTTTAATCCGGCAGAATCTCGATGGGGAAGCTATCGGCCGTCTCGACAAGATCGTCCGTCCCCTCGATCCGGTTGAGTTGTCGCTCCGCTGGCCGATGCAGAGCCATCTCGCGTGGGCAACGAAGTCCGTGACGAAAAGGTTGAAGAACGACAAGACCGACGAGCGCCCCCTTTACGTTTCACTTGCCGCGGCTATGCCTCTTCCCATACAGCGGCGATCCAATGCCTATGCGGACTACTACGAGGCGGCGAGCAAGTCGGTAGCTGAAGGGCGCTACACCAACCTGCCGAAACGGTCCAGCTTTATTCGGACTCCCGCTGTCAGCACGTTGGACTACCTGGCGAACCCCATCGAGCACATCATCGGAATTGAACCGCTCCCCTCATGGGATCCCTATGTTGGGCGTATGGTGGAGATCGACGCACGGCTCCGTTTGGCAAGCCTGCAAGCGTGGATCAGACGAGGGGCGCAAGAGGAAAGCGTGCTTACGCGTCTCGCAAAGGCAGGACAGGCCTACTATGATCCCTTTACCGGTCTTCCCATGCTGCTCGATCAGGAGAGGGGCGTGATGTATAGTATCGGACAAGACGGCAAGGATCAGGAAGGCGACTCCCTGCACGATGTCGTCGCCACAATTCCCAAGTTCAATCGATCGTAAACGAAAGCGCTGCCCCTGTTCCCGCCCCGGTCCAAATATTCCACTACACCTTGTCGAAGCCCGAGATTTCTGATTTTCCCCTCTTCATGGGTTGATTTCTACGTCAAAGAGCCGGATGGGCTACCTGATCGTCTGATCATCTAGACCATCTGGTCAGGAGATGCTTGACACTGACGGTAGTATTTCACAGAATCGCGCACAGGCCAGTGTAGAGGGTAAACCGCCATGGCGCCTCTCCAACATCCCGCTTGGAAAAACCTCGTAGTACAACAAGGCAAAACCCTTCGTTCTCCAGTACCGACTCAGAGCGTCTCGAACGAGGAATTTGCGCCCTTCGGCCAGACCGCAGACCAAGCTCGCGTTGAACAGATCGCAGCAGCGATAATTGAACAATCCGCCGCACGACAGGGCCTTACCCGCAGAGACTTTCTCAAAACGACGGGCGGCGTGGCCGGTGCGTTGCTGGCGATGAATTCGGTCTTCGGACGGTTCTTCGACATAGGAAAAATCGAGTTATTCGAGTCTGCCGCCTTTGCAGAGCAACAGGGAGACCCCTACTTCATCTTTGATGTACAGACCCATTATGTGGGATCTCATTACGACCCCACGGAGGCGGAGAGCCATCGCAGAGGAGGAGTGTCCAAACAAGCATTGCTATCTCTGCGCCGCAGGATCCGCGAAGCGGGACTTAACCCCAAGTTGGCAGGCGATACAGGTACACTCGACGATCTCTCCTGGCGCAATTTTGTGAAAGAAGTCTTTCTCGACAGTGAGACAAATATCGGACTGATCAGTACGCCACCAGGACCCTATCCGCAAGAGGCCGTTGTTCCGCCGCAGGAGATGGCGCATATTCGCGATGAGGTGAATCGTGTTGCCGGTTCCCAGCGCATGTTGGCCCATGGACTCGTCACACCGCAGCTTGGCGTCGCAGATCTCGACTTCATGGCCCTACAGGCGGAAACGCTCAAGGTCGAGGCATGGAAGTGCTATACCGGATCCTGTCCAAAGGGATTCGATCGGGGCTGGTGGATGGATGATGAGCGGATTGCCTATCCCATGTTGGAGCAGGCACGCAAGCTCAACGTAAAGAGGGTCTGTGTCCACAAGGGATTGCCGCTTGGCCCCGTGCCGGACTACAACCACCCAAGGGATTTGATCAAAGCCGCGAAAGATTTCCCCGACATCGACTTTTTAGTCTATCACTCGGGGCTCAAGAGCCCGGCACATATGAACGAGAGCGCGCTAAGGACGGGCGAGATTCCCTGGACAACCGAGTTTTGCCGCATGAAACAGCAAGAGCCTGGAATCAGTAATATCTATATGGAACTCGGCTCGACCTTCGGCCAACTCGTGACAACTCAACCGTCAGCCTGCGCGCATCTGCTGGGGCAGATCATTCAAACATTCGGGTCGGATCATGTGCTATGGGGAACTGACTCGATTTGGTACGGGACGCCACAATGGCAAATTGAAGCATTCAGGCGATTTCAGATTCCCGACCAACTGCTTGACAGGCACCGCTATCAACCTCTCACACGACGAGTGAAGGAGCAGATCTTTGGACTCACCGCTGCCAGAATTTTCGGAATCGATGTGAAAGCGAAACGGCATGAAGTGCCCAAGGATGCGCTAGGTCAAATCAGGATGAGTTACCTCGAAGAAGGACCGGAACCGAGTCACCGAGTGTATGGATGGGTGGTGGGATAAATGCAGCGGGTCCTGCCAACGGCGGGGTGCCCACCCGTCCTCGCACCCCACCGTGAGGAAAGGAAAGAGAGGAATAGATGAGAAGCGAAATATTATATCCGGGGGCGTTTCCGATGGTGCGGGTAGACTTGGCAGCGGGTGAGAACATCAAGGCTGAGTCGGGCGCAATGGTAGCCTGTTCCCCGACCATCGACATTGAAAGCAAGATGGAAGGTGGTTTTCTTGGAGCTCTGTCTCGAAAGTTCCTGACGGGAGAAAAATTCTTTTTCCAGACCTTACGAGCCAGCCGAGGCCCAGGTGAAGCCTTGCTGGCACCGACCGTGCCGGGGGAAATTGCCATCTTGGAACTTGATGGAGTGAATGAGTACATGGTGCAAAAAGACGGATTCCTCGCCGGCGCCGACGGGATCGTCATCGAAAGTCAAATGCAGAGCATGAGTCGCGGATTGCTGGGCGGAGAGGGCTTCTTCATCCTGAAAATCAGCGGACGGGGGTTGCTCGTTCTGAATAGCTTCGGAGCGATTCACAAAATCGAACTAAAGCCCAATCAGGAATACATTGTAGACAACAGCCATCTGGTAGCCTGGTCCTCGACGACCTCCTACAATATCGAGAAGGCCACCTCCGGTTGGGTGGCCAGTTTCACCTCGGGTGAAGGATTCGTCTGCCGGTTCCGAGGGCCGGGACTTGTATATATACAAAGCCGGAATCCGGGAAGTTTTGGTGCCTGGATTAGGCAGTTCATCCCCGTCTCCGAGTAGCGGATGCTGAAAACGCCTATCTTATCACCCGCCCAACCCCGGCGCGCCAAGACGCGCCATCGCCCAAGCTTCGTTCTCAACTCGCAAGAAATCCTCAACGCACCCCATACGAGGAAGGAGCTGTCTTGGCAGCTCGGGGAGGGAGGGTGGAAACTATCACGCCTCCGGTTTCTGCTCGCCTGCGGCCTCGTTCGCGGCCATTTTGAGCAGCCGTACGACCCGAGATGACTCACTTCTTTCCCAACGCACTCTGTTTCGGCGAAGAATTTCCCGCCGCCGGTGTGCCGTGTCTAGTTCATGTCGAAGAGCACGGACTCACCGTTACGTTTAGTCCTGATATGTCCGATAGCCGACCGGAGGTCGCGTCGTTTTCTGAGCTCTCCGTCTCAGCGGGCGGAATCGACCATGATCATCTTGTAGTGAAATGGACTAGCGTGCAGGGGGAACGGACCTTGTATCTGAAGAATCCTGACGTGATTCGGGCTTTTCGGGAAGCGGTTCCCGACCATCTTGACCTTCCGTTGGCACAGGTCGCAGAACGGGTGCGTCAGGTGCGTCACCGGCGCCGGCTCGTTTGGGGCATGGTTGGCGGGGCGATCCTGTCCTCGGTGCTGGGCCTGTGGTTCGGGGCCGATATTTTGGTCGATATCGCCGTAAGCCGGATTCCTGTGGAGTGGGAACAAAAACTTGGCGAATCAGCCTATCGGGATTTTCTCAGCCGCCAGGAGGTCGTCAAAGAGGGGCCGGGGGTTGCGGCAATTGAAGAAATGACCCATCGCCTGACCGAGCAGATTCAGAACAATCCTTATAGGTTTCAGGTGACGGTCGTAAAGAGCGATGTTGTCAATGCCTTCGCACTGCCTGGCGGGTTTGTGGTGGTCTTCACAGGCCTCATGAAAAAAGCGGAGAGTGGTGAAGAAGTGGCGGGTGTGCTGAGCCATGAGGTGAATCACGTGCTGCAGCGACATGGGCTCGAACGGATCGTGAAAAACCTCGGGCTGTTGACGGTCATGGCCATTGTATTTGGCAATCAACAGGGACTTGTCGAAATGATGAAGCAGCTCGGGGTCGAACTACTCACACTCAAGTTCGGCCGGAAGCAGGAGACCGAAGCGGACCTGACAGGTTTACAACTGCTCCAGCGGGCGAAGATCGATCCCTCCGGTATGATCCGGTTTTTCGAGCGGCTCTCAGAAAAGGACGAGGGCCGGATGGAATGGCTCTCGACACATCCCATGAGCGCTGCCAGAGCCGAACGGTTGAAAGGCGAGCTCGCAGCTTTGCCGAAAACATTGCCGGCCCCTTTTACGTTTGATTGGAAACAGGTGCAGACCTCCCTCGGATCCCAGCCGGTGGCTACGCCATGAACCGACAGCGTACTGTCCGGATCGGGGTGATAGCCGATACCCATGGACTATTCGATCCGGCCGTCAGACGACATTTTAGAGGGGTCGATCACATACTCCATGCCGGGGATATAGGCGATTGGTCCGTCATCGAGCAGCTGGAGCAGATCGCCCCGGTCACCGCCGTCTCCGGCAACGTCGACGCATATGAACAATGCAAATTCCCGTATGAGGCTACGATCGAACTGAACGGACGCCGCATCGCCATCCGTCATATTCTGTACGAAGGCGGGAAGATGACGAAAGAAGGTCGGGCCTTTCTGGACCATGAACAACCTGACATCTGCGTGTTTGGCCACACGCACCAGCAGAAGGTCGCGTGGCACGGCGATGCGTTGCTTTTCAATCCAGGATCCGCTGGTCCGAAGCGGTTTTCACTTCCACGAGGGGTCGGGCTTCTGACCATTCAGAATGGAAAAGCCCTACCCAAGCTGATTCGCTTGAACGATAAATGTGAATCGTCGAAACAGATCCACGGGTGTGAAGTTGCCCAAGAAAAAAGGAGAAGCGCCATGCAGGGAAAGACACTGAGAAAGAGGATCGTCTCGGCGATCGTTGTGGGAAGTCTCCTGACGGTCACGACGGCCTGTTATGGACCGTTCAATTTGACCAGAAATGTCTATCACTGGAACAGCAACATCAAAGGCAGCAGCGAAGTGAACGAGAAGTGGATGAAGGAATTCGTCTTCTTCGGCATGATCATTATCCCAGTGTACATGTTCTCAGCGCTGCTCGACGCCTTTATCTTCAATTCCATTCAGTTCTGGAGCGGGAGCAATCCTGTCAAGGCCAACGATGCAGGAGGCGACGGAGCGACGCGCATCGTCCGGCTAGGTGGGCTCACTGTGACGATGGCCGAAAGTAATCGAGGCACGGCGGTGACCTATGAGCGGAACGGAATCGTGGAACGGCATGCGACCATCGAAACGAACGCGACGGGCTATCGTTTGATCGATGAGACCGGAGCCCTACTCGCGGAGGCGGAAACGGGACAGGATGGAAGCGTCACGCTTCTCGATCACGATTGCCAAGTGGTCAAACAATGGACCAGCGATCAACTGTTGGCACTGGCGGGAGAGCAAGTACTGAGAAGAACACAGCAGAGTGTTGACCAGCTACTTGAGCATAAGAGACACGCAAGGTATTGATACTCGCGGACCCGTTCAGAACCCATCGCAGACATCCGGTTGTGGCCAAAGTTGAGAAAGCACAGTAGCCTGTGTGGCTTTCTCTTATCCCAGAAGCTTATGTATTTTTTTGTAAACAATTGTGATGACTTGGGCTATACTGCCGTGTGTTGTTTTGTATTGAAGCAGTGGCACCTAACCCAACTCTAAAGGAGGAGGAGATATGTCGAAGAAAGTGATCATGCTATCGGTGGCGGTGCTCTTTGGCATGCAGGCAGGTCTCGCACTGGCAGCCAACCCTGACACAGGCCCTGGCTGCGGGCTGGGCAAGCTCGCATGGGGTGATTTTTCGCACCAGAAGAACATCGGGCCCCAGGTATTGATGGCCACCACGAACGGCACATTCTGGAGCACGACATTCGGCATCAGCTCGGGAACCTCGGGCTGTTCGAACGATGGAAAGGTCTGGGCCGATCAGAAAACGACGATGTTTGCTCAGCTCAATTTTGAGAACTTGTCCCAAGAAATGGCGCAAGGAGAGGGTGAGCACCTCGCATCGCTTGCCACCTTGATGGGTGTGCCGACCGAGGACCATGCGGCGTTCTTTGCCATGACTCAAGAGCGATATACATCCTTGGTCAAAACAGGCGAGACTTCACCGGTCGCGATGGTGAAAGCGATCAATGACGCCATCGCCAAGCATCCGGTTCTAGCCCAGAATTCGACTCGTTAACAACATCACGGGGCTTCGAGGTTGAACTTGAAGCCCCGTTTCTTTCTCTAGCCCGCCCTTGTCCATCGTCCTATTGCTGTTCATTTTGCTATTTGCTCAAACCTCGCTGCTCAATGCGGGTGAGTCTCCCGAAAATGCCTACCTTGCTGAGCTGATTTCCAAGAGCCTGCAGGCAAAACTCGCCGATGAGCGAGAATGGCATCTGCTGCTCCACTACCGGGCCAATGTGTTTGGCGGCTATACCAGTGAGCAGGACGATCCGGGGTTTTTCATGTCGCCCGACGGGAAAACTGATCCGCAAGCGGAGCTCCAGGCAACGCTGAAGCAGTTTTTCTCCGGAGAGCTCATTGGACGCTCGAAGCAGCCGGCTCAGTGTGCCCTCATTGCGCGATATGAATGGTTGCGGAATCAATTGCACTTCGACGAGAGCCTCCTTCCTCCCCAATCCTGTGAACGGTTTGAGCGGTGGTTTGCCGACTTTGACGTGGAGAGCGTTAGCCTCATTTTTGCTTCAGGGTTCATGAACAACCCCTCGTCGACGTTCGGGCACACTTTCCTTCGAGTTGACCAGCGCGGACAAACGGATCAGACCCGGATTCTGGCCTATACCATCAACTATGCGGCTGAGTTGCCGCCCAATGCCGGTCCTGAATACGCCGTGAAGGGAATTTTCGGCGGCTATCGGGGGTATTTTTCCACCATTCCGTACTACCTCAAAGTGCAGGAGTATGGCGATATAGAGGATCGGGATATCTGGGAGTACAAACTCAATTTTACGCCCGAGCAGCTCCGCCGCCTTCTGACGCACGCATGGGAGATGGGCAACGCGTATTTCGATTACTTCTTTTTCAAAGAAAACTGTTCCTACCACATTCTCTCCCTGGTGGAATTCGCTGAGCCATCCCTTCACCTGACCGATCGGTTCGCGCTCTTTACGATGCCTAGTGACACGATTCGAAGACTCATGGAGAAGTCCGAAATGGTGAGCACCGTCGTGTATCGTCCGTCACGGGGCACGTTGTTTCGGAAAAGGAAAGCGCTCTTACCCGACTCGGAATATCACTGGCTGCAAAAGATGGTCGTTGCGCCATCGACCGCCAAGGACCAAGAATTTCTTGACTTATCGCCGCAGCGGCAAGCCACGGTCCTGGACATTGCGTCAGATTATCTCCTTTTGAAGAGCTCCGGCGAACGACTCAATAACAATCCCTACCAGCAGCGGAATCGTGAACTACTGCTCGAAAGAAGCAAGTTGAAAATTCGGCCTGAGAACATGGAGATCTCTCCGTTCACTGACCGTCCTGATTTGGGCCATGGTACGTCACGGGCCAGTGTTGGCGTCGGGTGGCGAAATAAGCAACTGTATCAAGAATTAGGTATTCGAGCTGCCTATCACGATCTGCTCGATCCCGAGAAGGGCTACACACCTGATGCCCAGATCGAAGCGCTCTCGCTCGCGGTTAGACAGTATGGGCCGGAAAATTGGCAGGACTCGGGTTTCGAGAAAAATTTCACTGATACGCAGACTCGTATCGAGCGGTTCACCCTGGTCAACATGGTGTCGCTCTCGCCAATGGATGGGTTTTTCCATGCTCCGTCCTGGAAGTTAGGTCTCGGTATGAATACGGTCCGGCACAATAACTGCCGGCTTTGCAGCAACGGGTATTTCAACGCAGGGTTTGGAGGCTCTATTGAGAGTCATTGGTTCAAACGGGAACTCTTCTTTGCTTTTGGCGAAGCGGAAGCCAATTACAGCAGCGCGTATGAGGAATGGCACCGTATTGGCGGCGGGGGAACTGTTGGGATGTTGGCGGACCTGGCCGACCGGTGGAAACTGATGGCCTCCGGCACCTATCTCAAGTATGCACTTGGCGAGAATTCTCACGACGTTCGCTGGTTTGTCGGGTCACGCTACACGCTCTTGCAGAATTTGGCACTCCGGCTGGAGTATAACCATCGTGATCGCGACAACGACGTGATGTTCTCGATGCAGGTATTCTTTTAGCAAGAGATGTGTGGGCGGACCGCACTCTGACGAAGGAGTGAGCTGGTCAGTATTTGTGAAATTAGTGTTGGCGAATTGTGAAAGCCTGGACGTCTTCAACCCATTCAACGTCTATCGCCAACAATGCACGCAGGAGCTCAAAGTATAGCGGTTCCGTACTTGCCTGCTGATGGGTAAGTGACACCAGCGAGTTAGGGAGCGCGGCTTTCGACGCGACAACTCGAATTGTTTCAGCGGACACAGATGACCGAGGCAGAAGATGCGCAGTTGCCCGCAGGCCCTTCGCGCGCAAGGCATCGCCTGGATAGACCCAGGCTTCTCCCGCATTGATTTTCACGCTTGGGACATGCTTGTTGGGAGCAATGAGAGCGGCACGGAAATCCATATCCACATTGTAAATGTATAGATAGGAGTCACGAGTCGACGTTACGGTGATAATTACTTCATCGCCATCCTGATAGCTAGATCTGTTGAGTCGTACGTTCACATGGAAATCTTTATCTCTTCGTTCCTTCTCTGGCACCAGACAGGTCCGAATCTGAGCTTCGATTCGGCAGGCCACACAACCAAGATCGTCTACGGGTCCAACACGTAAAACGATTTCTTTGAGTGCCCGGCTAAGTTGCGTCACACGTAAGAGCTTTTCTGTTAAAACGAACTCCCCGCGCAGGCTGTTCTCGCTCTGAAAATCCATGAAACTGTGATCAACTCGTACACCGAGGAATGTGTCCATTGCTTTGCGTCGGGCCTCGGCAATCGCTTGGGCAAAGGCTTGGTGTTTCGTGTCCTGATCGCCAAATCTTACACTGCCAGTTGCAATCACCCACGTACAACCATCGGGATCAGTGCCTAGGATCTGAGCCTCCGGGGGCCTACTCCCCCCATCCGCACTTGACATCTTACTTTCCAAGGCCTCTTGGTGCTTGCGCTCGACTGTGGAACAGGCAGTGAGTAAGGCAACAGTAATTGCCAACCCAAGTATAGGAAGGACATGTAACTTGACCGGTACCATTGCCTTACTGCTGCAGATAGACCCCACGTTCGAGCATGTCTGTGTCACCAAGGAGCAAGGGTGTCTGTTCATTGTTAAAGTCGCGGCGCGCCACTCGTTCGACATGAGGACGCAGGTATTCAAACAATTCACCAATATCGATTTTTCCGTCTTTGTTGGTATCTGCTGCTCCTTGGAGACCTTTCAGGAAGAAGTAGGTCATGAGACCATGTGCTTTTTGTTCGTAGGTGCTGGAGACTTGTTGCCCGCTACTTGCGGTTAGCACGATGGTCTTACCCTTTCCCAATAGTGGGCTTTTGATTTCGGTGATGATTGGCCGTATACCCTTGGCGATCACTGAACGGCCACCGGCACCAGAAAAACATGAATCCAACACGACAACGACTTCTTTGGCAGGAAGGGCGGCTAGGTTCTGGTATAGCCGAGAAAGAGAATAACCTGTATTGTTAAGAAAGACAGGGTCACCATCGTAGGGCACTAGGTATGCTTCACCGGTTTTTGCGTTCGGTGCACCGTGGCCTGAAAAGTATACGAAGACGGTGTCGTCACTCTCCACCCTGTTGGGAAGCCATGTTTCCAAATATTTCTCCATATCGCCTTTTGTTGCGCGATCGTTAAGAAGGAGCGCAACGTTGCCCTCTTCATACCCCATCGTGCCAGAGAGATACCGGGCTACCACTCGTGCATCTCGTTCTGCATAACTAGCCTGTGGCAACTCGTTCCGATACCGTTCTAGGCCGATGACCACGGCGTGCGCATTGTGTCTCGGTGCTGCTTTTGTAATCGGCGGGACATCTACATCACTGGGTTGAAGCGGAGGAGAAGCATTGAAAGATGTCGGAGACGTATTTGTTTGTTGCTGATGGGATGACATACTCACTGGGCGTTTGTAGATATACTTGGCCTGCTCCTCCTGAGCCGTTACCATCGCGGCAGAAATGGGCGGAGGTGTGTAACCATGGACTTCCAGAGCCTTGCTGTCAGGGCCATACACGATTCGCGTTTCCACATCCTTTCCCTGGAAGAGTTCAATGAGAGTAAGGATTGGCTCGGCGAGACCGATCGTGGCCAAGTCGATATAACCATTCACCCCAGCCCTACCTGGATTCGGTGAATTCCCTATCTCGTATTTATACGTCACCTCGATGTTACCGTCACCAAGGTCTCTTGATGTTCCCGGTCCATTGAACTCAAAGTCGATCTCCTCTTTCGTCACACCTACCTTGATATGATCGAAATTGGGCTCTTTATTTCCGTGGAGTGCCATGGCAATAGAACAACCTGAGAGGATCACGACTGCATAGAGCCCCCATATCGTTGTGATGATCTTTGGTGCCATTGCAGACCTCCTCAAAGGTACAGGGGGTAGGGTACATCGTCCGCTGCGATTTTGAAAGGAGTATGCAGGAGTCTCTTACGTGGGGTATCGCACCCCGCGACCTGGGGGCATGCCGCACTATCTATCTTCTTCCTGGGTATTTGGATATTCTCCTGCCTGTCATGTGGGTGGCATCGTGAGCATCCTCGATCAATTCTTCGTTTATCATCCCGAGCCCTGGCAAGATCGAGATTGGGCTCGGCTCACCGGTTTGCCGCTCGAAGAAGTCTGGTTTCAGTCGGCCGACGGGACCAGGCTCTTCGGTTGGTACGTGGAAGTGCAGGCTGATCGCCCGGTTATTCTGTGGTGTCACGGCAATGCCGGCACCATCATCAACCGGCTGGAGAATTTGCGCGAACTCTATCGCCTCGGACTCTCGGTGTTCCTGTTCGATTATCGGGGCTACGGTCGCAGCCAGGGGAAACCGTCGGAAGAGGGACTCTATCAGGATGCGATCGGAGCACATGATTACCTTACGCGAACCAGAATGATTCGTCCCGAGCGTATAATTATATTCGGGCGCTCGCTCGGCTCGGCTGTCGCAGGGGAACTTGCCGTGCAGAAGCCTGCCGCCGGGCTCATCCTCGAATCAGCGTTTGCGTCCATCGAAGCGGTAGCCAAGTTCCACTATGGCGGGCTGCCCGTCCACTGGCTGCTCGGCGCGGACTTCAGATTAATCGATCGCCTTCCGCATCTCTCGCTGCCAAAGCTGATGATTCACGGCGACAACGACGATATTATCCCTCTAGAATTGGGCCGGCAGGTCTTCGAAGCAGCCAAACCACCCAAATCCTTCTACGTGATTGCCGGCGCCGATCATAACAACACCTACCAGGTCGGAGGTGCGGCCTATTTCAAACGATTATCTGAATTTGTCCAGGCCGCCCTCCAATCCTAGCCTACGGCCGCCCGTTCCCCAGGCGCGTTTCACGCGCCCCTTGTGCATGATGTCTTAAAAATTGATTGGCGAGCGCCCCCCGTTTTGGTAAAGTGCGCGACGGTCACGCCAAAGGTTTTTTGCTCAGAAGAGCGACATGATAGCGGTCGGAATAGACGTTTAATGGACGATGTCGGTTAAGGAGGCCGGGCTGATGATGCTCTCTCGTCTACTTGCGTTCAGTCTGCTGAGTTTCGTGATCGTGCTTGCTAGTGGTTGTGCCGGGAAAACCGGCACAGCACAGCCACGGGGGTTGAGCGACACGACGCCGGTGGCAGGCAAGGCTTCTGCGCCAGCCCCCTTGCCGCCGCCAGGCACTCAATCGGATGAACCGTTCGATCCGTTTGCCAAGGCCGGTGAGGCGACCGGTGAGGAGTATGACCCCTGGGAGCCAATGAACACAGGCATTTTCGAATTCAACCGGCAGATGGATCGCTATGTGCTCAAGCCGGTGGCAAAAGGCTACAATTTCATCATGCCGGATCTGGCTCAGGTCGGTGTCAGCAACTTCTTCTACAACATCCGCTTTGGCCCTCGCTTCTTCAACAATCTATTCCAGGGAAAGGTGAAAGGCGCCGGTATCGAGTTGGGTCGTTTTTTGATCAACACTACAGTCGGCATCGCAGGATTTATCGATGTTGCGAAAAAATTCGACTTGGTTACGCCGGAAGAGGATTTGGGACAGACATTGGGTTTCTATGGGGTCAAGCCGGGTCCCTATCTCGTGTTGCCGTTCCTGCCACCCTTCACCGTCCGGGATCTTGTAGGGTATATCGGCGATGTGTTCCTCAATCCGATCAACTGGTTGGTCGTACCGATTATTGAAGTCGACCACGTCCCTTCCGTGATCGATCACGAGGACCGTACGACAACGAGCTTCATCCAGATGGGGTCGCGCGTGGGTGAGGTGATTAATGACCGGTCTCGGAATCTCGAAAAGTTCCAGGGAGTTGAGGAAGCGACATTAGATCTCTATACAGCCGTCCGCAATGCGTATCTGCAGAAACGCTCGCAGGCGATCGCGGAATAGCACAACAGCGGTCTATCTGGTTGGTTTGGTCTGTCTGGTTAACAACGAGACAGACCAGATAGACCAGATCAACGAGACAGACGTTTTATTTGATCAGACCCAGTTCCCGACCGACTGTTGCAAAGGCCGCGACGGCTCGTTCTAGCTGTGTCTGTGTATGGGCCGCCGACATCTGGACACGAATCCTTGCCTGACCTTCCGGCACAACCGGGTAACTGAACCCCACGACATAGATCCCTTCCTGCAATAGTCGATCTGCCATCTTGGTAGCGAGTGAGGCGTCACCCAGCAAAATCGGAATGATGGGATGCTCGCCGGGAATAAGTCGAAATCCAAGGGCGGTGAGTTGCGCGCGGAAAAAGGCCGCATTCTCTCGCAACCTGGTCCGTAACTGGTCTCCTTGGGCCACGAGGACCACGGCTCGGCAAGCTGCTGCGGCAATGACCGGCGGGAGTGAGTTCGAAAACAAGTAGGGTCGCGACCTCTGCCGCAGCAGCTCGATGACGTCCTTCCGTCCGGTTGTAAACCCGCCTGTCGCACCGCCCAATGTTTTTCCCAGCGTACTGGTGACGATCTCGACCTGATCGGCGACCCCGAAATGGTCCGGGGTGCCACGCCCGTTGCGCCCGAGCACACCGGTCGCGTGACTGTCGTCCACGATCACCGCTGCATCATACCGGTCCGCCAGCTCGACGATTCGATCGAGTTTCGCGAGATCGCCATCCATGGAGAAGACTCCGTCCGTCGCAATCAAGCGAAGGCGATACGATACCGCCTCGCGCAGCTTGGTCTCCAGATCCTCCATATCGGAGTGCGCATAGCGTAGCCTGGTGGCCTTGCAGAGCCTGATGCCATCGATGAGACTGGCGTGGTTCAAAGAGTCGCTGATGACGGCGTCTTGCTCCCCCAGAAGTACCTCAAAAAGTCCGCCGTTGGCGTCGAAGCAGGAACTATAGAGTATTGTATCCTCGGTGCCCAAAAAGGTGCTGAGCGCTTGTTCAAGTTGTATGTGAAGATCCTGCGTGCCGCAGATGAACCGGACCGAGGCCATACCGTAGCCATGCTCTTGCAGTCCGGCGGCAGCGGCCTGTCTGATCTCGGGGTGGTTGGCGAGTCCCAGATAGTTGTTGGCGCAAAGGTTGAGGACCTCCCCTTGAGCCACACGAATCTCGGCCCCCTGCGGGCCCAGGATCTGTCGCTCGGATTTGTAGAGTCCCGCCGCGCGGATTTCTGCGAGTCGTTCTGAAATAGTTTGTTTGAACGAGTGATAAGCCATATTTTTCTGAAGCGTTAGGCGTCAGGGGTAAGGCGTGAAACGTGAAGCGCTCGCAAGAACGGAGCACTGGTTTCCATCACCTTACGCCTCACGCCTGACGCCTTACGGAATCAAGACCACTTTCCCGCATTGGCCTGAATTGATTAATTCGAATCCACGCGCAAAGTCTCTCATCGGAAACATATGGGTGATCACCGGCTTGATATTGAGTCCTGCCTGGAAGAGACCGGCCAAGCGATACCAGGTTTTGAAGAGCCGGCGACCTGTCACCCCATATACGCGGATGCCTTTGAAAATAATTTCGTTGGGCAGGTCAAAACATACGGAGCCGGTTGGAATACCAAAAAGAGTGACGCGACCTCCGTTTTTCACGGCATTGAAAGCCTGGTGTAGTGCGGTGGGGTTTCCCGACATTTCGAGCGAGGCGTCGACGCCCTCACCGCCGGTGATTTCACGAATGGCGGCGGCGATGCGGTCCGCCGCTTCGGTCCTGGCGTTGAGCACATGATCGACGCCGACCTGGCGGGCTAGGTCCAGGCGATACTCGCTGGCATCCGTAGCAATGATCATGGCAGCCCCGGCTGTTCGTGCGACGGCAGCAGCGAAGAGTCCGGTGGGACCGCATCCAGTGATCAAGACCGTCTGTCCTGTGAGGTCTTCAACTAAGGCTGCGTCGACTGCGTTGCCAAGCGGTTCTTGGAGACAGGCGAGTTCCGGAGGGAGAGTAGGCGAAGACTTCCAGAGCACCGTTTCGGGAAGGACCAGGTACTCTGCGAACGACCCGTCTCTATCGACCCCGAGAATCCGGTAATTCTTACACACATGTGCCTGTCCGGTTCGACATTGGAAACAGTGACCACATGTGAGATGCGACTCGGCGGCGACATAATCTCCCGTCTTGACGAGCGTCACGTCCGAGCCGACTTCAACAACCTCACCACACATTTCATGGCCGATGATGCGCGGCGGGTGGATACGGCTATGCGCCCACGGATCCCAATTATAGATATGGGCATCCGTCCCACAGAGAGAGGTGGCCTTGACGCGAACGACCGCATCGGTGGGGCCCGGTTTCGGATCCGGCCTATCGGAAGCGGTCAACCCCGGTCCTGTCGACATCTTGACGAGTGCTTGCATGAACCTATTGTATACCACCGGCTCTCTCCCGCCTATCCTTTCCCGGGGGTTGCGCCAGGATCAGCGAGATCGGTAGGATGCAGTTATGATGTCTCTGCGCCACCGATACGTGCTGTTGCTTGGGGGAGCCTTGTGTGTGGCGCTCGCCTGTCCAGGCCCCATCCTACCAGCACAGGCCCAATCATCGCCTCAGAGGGCTGCTCCGTCCGGTCCCGCGAAGCGGTGGGTCCAATTCGAGTTGAGCGACGCGGAGTCGATGGGAGATCCGCAGACAGGCAAGCCCGTCACGCTGACAATTTTCCTGAGAGGCGTGACTTCGAGCACAGCTCCAGTGGTCGCAATCTGTGAATCGATTGCGTTTCGAGGTCAAACGGTCACTCTTGAGCCAGATGCAGAGTCGATAGCATTGAAAGGGACCGTCACACTCGAACCGATCCTGATGAGTCGCACCACTGTCCCTCCCAGAGCGGCGCGAGTCCAAGTGACGTTTGCCCGGTCCCGCCAGGATAAACTCGAACGGTTCATGCAACGGGTTGTGTATCTGACAATGGATCGATCGGAGCCGGTGAATGAGAATCTTGAGTCGCCGCCTGATCACCAGGAGGAGTCGCAAAGCGACATTGTCATCTTGCAAGAAGTACAATCGGACCTGGAGCCGGTAGCAACGGGCACCTTAGCTGAGGAGGATCTTGTTCCGTTTCCCTCATTAGGAGAGGGAGAAGCCTACTGGCAGTATGTGAGCCGTCTCATCAGCCGAAGTTGGGCCCGCCAAGTCCGTGGAGTCAGGCATAGGCCAACCAGTGAAACGGTGAAGGTCCATTTCAAATTGTTTCCCAATGGCCGCGCCCAGCTGATCGAGATTGAAAAAGGTTCTGGTGTGCGCGAAATCGATGAGGCTGGAATCTATGCGGTGGTCAATGCTCAACCGTTCCTGCCGTTCTCCAGCGAGCTGGGGGAGGATGCAGTGGACGTGCACCTCCGGATGCGAACCGGTAGTCGGGGACATTCGCGCGACGTGCAGTCCGTCGGGATTCGGTCAACGGGCAAGTCTCATGCATTGGACCAGTCTTTGAAGAAGTAAGGGGAGGATTCATGTCGAAAATGTGGCTCATGCTCCTATGGCTTGCAGTGCTGGCGTGGTTTCCGCCTGCGGTTCACGCAGAACCGGCTCGTTGGAACCTGGATCCTGAACATTCGACGATCGAGTTTCGCATCACCCACATGGTCGTCTCAAAAACGACGGGCCAATTCACAGACTATGCCGGCTACATCGACATGGATGCCGAAGACGGAACAGTAACGGCGATTGAAGCCACAATCAAAGCCGAGTCGGTGGACACGAATCACATAAAGCGGGACACCCACTTGCGGAATGCCGAATTTTTAGACGTGAAACTGTATCCGACGATTATCTATAAGATGAAAAACTACAAGAAGACTTCAGAAGGTTTTACCGCTACGGGAGACCTGACACTTCACGGGGTGACGAAGGAAGTGCTCCTCACGGGCCGCTATAATGGGTCAACGAAAGACCCCTGGGGTAGTACCAGGGCCGGCTTCAGCGCGGAAGGGAAACTCAATCGCAAAGACTTCGGGATGATTTGGAACAAGACATTGGATAATGGCGGGCTGGTTGTGGGCGATGAGGTCCAGATACGACTCGATATCGAATGCATCAAGGCGAAACCTTAGCAGGATGGGCCGCCAGCTGCGTTCTCCCCTTGAAAGCATCCTCAACGTAGCCCAGAGGCTACGCCTTCGGTGCTTTCATCGGCTGCGGCCTTGCTGACGGCCTTTTTGAGCATCCTGCATGGTTTTGATCTGCTATCACACCGGGGTTCGTTTCGTCCTGCCGATTCGAGCGATCCAGGCAGGATACCGTAACAATGTCCCTGCCGAGAGTCACATACCGTGGCTCATATTTTGGTGAGCAATCGATGAAGGCAATGGTCCTGGCGCACACTGCAGACGTGGAGACCTCCCCGCTACAGTTGCAGGAGATTCCAACACCTGAGCCGGGCCCAGGAGAAATTTTGGTCCGCGTCTCTGTCTGTGGAGTGTGCCGGACGGATCTTCATGTCATCGAAGGTGAGTTGCCAAACCCTGCGCTTCCGCTCATTCCCGGCCACCAAGCAGTCGGGATTGTCAGTCGAGTCGGCGTGGATGTGACTGAACGGAAGGTCGGCGAGCGAGTCGGAATCGCCTGGCTGCAGCATACATGCGGCCTGTGCGAATTTTGTGCCGGCGGGCGGGAGAATCTCTGTGAGCATGCCAGATTTACCGGCTATCAGGTCGACGGCGGCTATGCAGAGTACGCGCTTATTCCGGCAGCGTTTGCCTATCCGATTCCGCCGATGTTCAGTGATGACGAAGCAGCTCCCCTCCTCTGTGCCGGAATCATTGGCTACCGGGCGCTGCGTCTGAGTGGAATCCAACCAGGCCAACGGCTCGGCCTCTATGGGTTTGGAGCATCCGCGCACATTGCCATTCAGATCGCTCGCCATTGGGGCTGTCAGGTCTATGTCAGTTCCTTGAAACAAGAGCATCAGCGCCTTGCGCGTGAGTTGGGCGCCGCATGGGTGGGTGGGGCAACGGAGAGGCCACCGGACAAGCTCCACAGCTCGATCATCTTTGCACCTGCCGGTGAGTTGGTCCCGCCCGCCCTGCGTGCATTGGAACGAGGCGGCACGCTGGCCATTGCTGGCATTCACATGACACGCATTCCTTCCCTCGACTATGATCGTGAGATCTTTGGCGAGCGAACCGTCCGGAGCGTCACGGCGAATACGAGACAGGATGGCCTCGATCTGCTTCGCGAGGCTGCTGCAATTCCCATCAAACCCCACAGGGTTCTCTTTCCACTTGACGGGGCCAACCGCGCATTGCAGGCTCTCAAGTCCGGATCATTTCAAGGCGCGGCGGTCCTTTCGATTTCCGGCTGACGCTGGCAAACCATTCCCTCTGCTATGGTAGAGTAATCGGTAATGTCACGAGTCCTCGCGATCCTGCTTCTCGCGATAAGCGTTGGGGCCAATGCACCGGCCTGGGCGTTGGAATTCGCTGCCGATCGCATTACCACCATCGACGGCCGCACCGGCAAGGATGCCCTCTTTTACCGGGACGACATGTGGCGGCTCGAGCATCATGCGAGTGGTCCCGTGACCGTCAGCATCGTGAGGAAGGATAAAAGAATCATATGGCAGTTGCTGTCGCGCGTCAGACATTTCAAGACAGTTCCCTACAGCGGGGGACAGGATCCGCTGGTAGCCGAAACACTGGAGGGAGAAGTGTCCCGGGAAGAGATCGGACAGGAAATGCGCGAAGGCCACCAGACGATCTTGTATGAAGTGACCACGAACCAGAATGGAAGAACGGAAGTGTATTACCAATGGCTGGCCACCGATATACGTTTTCCAATGAGGTTGATGAAGAAGAACGGCAGTTGGAGCGTGGAATATCAGCACGTCAAGATTCGGCCTCTGTCAGACTCCCTGTTTCAACTCCCGATTTACTTCACTCCACTTGAAGAGTAATTCCACTCTGCGAGGAAAGGCATATGGAGCAAGAACTGACCCTGCTGGTTGAAGCAGTCCGGAAGGCCGGAGCAAAGGTGCGCGAATTGGCCAAGAGCGGATTTGAGGTACAGACGAAACCAGACCATTCGCCGGTCACCACGGTTGACCTCGAGGTCAACCGGATCCTGCATGAGATGCAGCGCCAGGAGTTTCCACTGGACGGATGGCTCTCGGAAGAGTCCCCCGACGATTCGGCACGACTCACCCGTCCACGAGTCTGGATCGTGGACCCCATCGACGGCACAAAGGCGTTGGTGAAGGGAATGCCGGAATTCTGCATTTCTGCTTCGTTGGTCAAACAGGGCGTACCAGTCGTCGCCGCGATCCTGAATCCCTCAACGGATGAGCTCTTCACCGCGGTACGCGGCAACGGACTGTTCTTGAACGGGTCACGTGTGACGATCTCGGCCGATCAGAAAGCTGATCCTGAGATCATGGTCAATGCGTGGGAACTCCAGATCGACCGATGGTCAAAGCTCGCCAAGACCGTCCGCTGCCGCCCCATATACTCCATCGCCTACGCGCTAGCCCTCGTCGCCGCCGGTCGCATCCAGGCCGCCTTGACTATCGAGCCGGAAAACGAATGGGATCTCGCAGCAGGAGTGCTGCTGATCGAAGAAAGCGGCGGGACCGTCCGTGACGCGGATGGAAAAGCCTTCGCCTTCAATCAGCCAACACCAAGATTTCGCGGCGTCATCGCTATGGCTACCACAATCGACCGGGATCTACGAGCGCAACTCCAGACCCATGCAGAACATGCCAACGCTCATTCACAGCTACAGCAGCCTGCTCCATAACCACGCCCCGCTACCCTCCCCAAACTTGTTGCAGATGCCTATCTTGAAGACGCAAAGGCTCGCTCTCATAGTCGATATTGGTTGTACGCAATAAAAATGCCTCTATACTTGATCATGCGACGACCAGCCGATCGCGCACATGAACAGGTTTTCTAGGCCAGGCACAGGGAGTGCGGATAAGTGCTCAGCCGGAGGCCCCTGGCAACATGAAGGCCTATTCGTCGTGATCGGGCTGGGATGGTGTCGGATCGAGCAAGAAGCAGACGGCCGTGGGTTGTCAGCCGAGGAGCCAGGCCACTGTCGATCACACTCCTGGAACGAACGCAATAGGAACAATGCAGAAGGCAGCCCATAGAGCTATCGAACCACGTGCCTACGACGCCCTGATCCAGGAGGGCTTCATCCGCCAGACGGATCTCGTGAAAGCTATTCAGGAGTCTCTGCAGGGATTGACCGACTTGGAAGGCCTGCTGCTCGAGAAATACCGAATCCCGAAAGCGGCACTGGGCAAAACCCTGAGCGCGTTTTTCGACTGTCCCTATATTCCATACGACGAACGGACCCTGGCTGATCCCCAACTCCTCAATAATCTCAGTAAGGACTATCTCCGAAGGCACCATTGGCTCCCTCTGAAACAGCAGGATGATATTCTGGATGTCCTGATCGATAATCCCCACGATCTCGATAGAGGTCATGACATCCGGCGCTCATTCCCCGGCATGACGATCCGGTACGCGTTAGGCCTACGGTGCGACATCGAGCGGTTCCTGAGTGACACGATTGGTGACACAGACTGTGGGTCTATTGCAGATACATTGGGCGAGTTGGTCCACGACGCGTACCAGGAACAGTCTCTCGACGTCAATTCCGACGGCATTGACGAAAACGATTCCGCGATCGTGCGGCTCGCGAATCAGATCATTGCCGAAGCATTCCGGCATGACGCGTCCGACATCCATATTGAACCCTACTCCGACCGCAAGGAGACGGCCATTCGTTTCCGCGTGGATGGTACGTGCTCCACGTACATGAAAATTCCCGCGATCTATCGGCGAGCTCTGGTCTCCCGTATCAAGATCATGTCCAGTCTCGATATATCCGAACGACGGAAACCGCAGGACGGGAAGATCCGATTCAAGATGGGCCAGGATCGGGAAATTGAGCTGCGCGTAGCGACATTGCCGACCGCCGGCAACAACGAGGACATTGTCATGCGGCTGCTCTCGGCGAAGGATCCGCTCCCGCTCGATGCCATGGAGTTTGCTCCAGCCACCTTGACCAAGCTCCTGGAGATCGCGGAAAAACCGCACGGCATCATCTTGTGCGTCGGCCCCACCGGGTCAGGAAAAACAACGACCCTGCATGCTCTGCTTCGCCATCTCAACACAGACGAACGAAAAATCTGGACAGCGGAAGACCCTGTCGAGATCACCCAGGAAGGGCTTCGCCAGGTGCAGGTCCATCCAAAGATTGGGTTTACCTTCGCGTCCGCCATGCGATCATTCTTGCGAGCCGACCCGGATGTCATCATGATCGGTGAGATGCGGGACAGGGAAACTGCTGATGTGGCCATCGAGGCCTCGCTGACCGGCCACCTGGTCTTGAGCACGTTACACACAAATGGGGCGGTCGAGACTGTGGTCCGTCTCCTCGACATGGGCTGCGACTCCTTCAACTTCGCCGATGCCATGCAAGGGGTGCTGGCGAAACGCCTCTGCAAGCGGATTTGTGTCACATGCAAAGAACCATACCATCCGACGGCGCAAGAGTACGAGAAACTAGTGCACGGATACGGTGCGCAGGCCTGGGAAACACTCGGACAGAGTTATGGCGAGAACTTTCAGGTGTACCGAGGGCGCGGGTGCAGCTCATGCAACCAGACAGGCCTCAAGGGCCGGGTCGCCTTGCACGAACTCCTATGCGGATCGGATGAACTACGAAACCTGATCCAGAACCGGGCCAAGACAGCGGAAATGCAGAGCTTGGCTGCGAAGGAAGGAATGATTACACTTGTGCAAGACGGGATTCTGAAAGTGCTCGCCGGCCTCACCACCCATGATCAAGTCCGCGCCGTCGCCATGAAATAGCGAATCAGGTTTCATTGTGGCCGACTGGCTCAGCTCCTAGATTCCAGTGCCTCGACAAATTTCTTCAGCCGTCCCTCTTCTTCAGGACGAATCTTGATAAACTCAACACCGAACCTTGTCGCAGATGACCATCGGACCGCGGCAAGATCGACTTGGATCGGCTCTTCTCCCGCCCGGAGGTGCATCATCATCTGTAGATAGGCAGCAACGTCGGCAATGGTTTCAGCAGTGATGGCGCAGCCCTCTTCCGACACATTCAAGATCGTACCTTCGGAAAGCTGATCTCCCTTGAACGAGACAGGAAGTTGTACTGCGAATCGAGTATGCTTACGTCCTTTCATCAGGCTCCCTGCTGGTCATTCGCCTATGGCACGATATGTTTCCCACGGTTCCGCAGAGTTCGCCGCGATGCATACGAAAAGCCCGGTTATTCTCCTTCTGAAACCAACATAATGACAAGTCAATTTGAATCGCGGCATCCTACTTACCATTTTGATGAAGGGCAGACAAGCCAGCAGAACAGGCTCTTGCTGTCTCGACCTTAGCCTCAACATTGACCTGCCCAAACCCTACCGGGATCTTCAACAGACTGTTAGCCAAGTCGTGCGATCCGGCTACAAGCATCGTCGATATCGGCATCGATTTTTGCATAACTGAATCGAATGAACCGACTTCCTTCAGGCCCGGAAAAGAAAGCTTCGCCTGGCACACCAGCCACGCCGATCGTCTTGAGGAGGGACATCGCCCGTTCTTTGCCCGTTGCGCCTGGCAGGCGCGATGTATCGGCCAGCACGTAATAGGCGCCCTGGGGAATCGATGGGCGCAGCCCTGCCTGAGCCAAGGCCCGGCATAACCGATCGCGCTTCCTTTGATAGTCGCGGGCCAGGTCGCGGTAGAAGATGTCGGGAAGTTCCTGAATCCCGACTGCGACTGCCGCCTGCAACGGCGTCGGGGCGCAGACATAGAGCAGATCGTTCATCGCTCCGATCGCCTGCGCCCAACGAGCTGCCGCCACACTGTAGCCGATCCTCCAGCCGGTAATGCTGAATGTCTTCGAGTAACCGCCGATGGTGATCGTCCGATCAGCCATGCCAGGCAAACTTGCCAGGCTCACATGTGTTCGATCGTCGTACAGAAAGTACTCGTAGATTTCGTCGGTGAACAGGAACAGATCATGCTGGAGCGCAACGGCTGCTATGATTTCTAATTCTTGCCTGCTGAATATTTTTCCGGATGGGTTCCCCGGAGAATTCACAATGATCGCCTTTGTTCGGGGAGTGATTGCGCGCTCCACATCGGCAGAGGAAAATATCCAATCGGGAGCCCTCAACTTTGCTATCACCGGAACCGCCTCAACCGCCAACAGCGCGCTGATGTGGTACTGATAGTAGGGCTCGAAGAGGATCACCTCGTCGCCGGGGCTGAGCAGCGCCAAACAGGCACAATGAAACGCTCCGGTCGCCCCTGCACTGATCGTAATGTCTGTTTCGGGGTCAGCTGCTATACCATTGTATTGCGCAAGTTTCTTGGCGACCGCTTGCCGTAGTTCGGACAATCCGTCGAATCGCGAGTAGATATTCTTTCCTTGCTCCATCGCCTCCGCCGCGGCTCGAATCACTGCCGGTGGTACCGGCGTGTCACAGACCCCTTGCGCCATGTTGAGTCCCTTAGCCTGAACACAGGCTTGGGTCATCGCTCGAATCTCCGAATGGGCCAATGTGGCCATTCGTCTGTTGATGTGCCGTTCCATCGTCGTATTCCTCCCTAACCCAAGAACCCCTTTTGTCGCAGAGCTGGTCCAGTTAGGTCAAGGGTCTACCCGATGAGACGAAACTTGAATCCCAAAAGCCTAGGAGCCTGTCTTACATTCACTTCTTATCTTTATTGGGCGAGGGCTTCTGGTGGGAACGGAACATTTCGTAGTTCCGCAATACTTTTCTCACGTAGGTACGAGTTTCCCGAATACGCGGAACTTTGCGGTTCTTCACTCGATGAACCCCCGCATTGTAGGCCGCTAAAGCCAGGGGAAGATCATCTTGGTAGAGATTCAATAGGTGCCGAAGTTGCTTGGCGCCTCCTCGGATATTCTGGATGGAATCGTAGGCGTCGCCGACGCGCAACGTCTCTGCAGCAGCCGGGGTCAGTTGCATCAATCCGATTGCGCCCTTGCGAGAGACGGCATGCTGGTGAAAATCAGATTCGGTCTTGATTACCGCACGGAGCAGAGCAGGATCGAGACGGTATTTCTTCGCATACCAGCTGATGGCCCGGCGGATCTCCGCATTAGAATACCGGGGGTAGGCGCCGTCATAGTCAGGTTTCGTATGTGTGGGAGTAGCTACAATCAGCAGACAGAACAGAACCAAGGCACAAAATGGAGGCAACAGGCTTGAACAGAGCGGTCTTCTTCCTGTGTTGTCGGCCATGGTGGGCACCTATACCCCCTATGCAGGACAATCTGCTCAGGGTCTCAAGATCCGTGCCGAACCTGGCCTCCACTAACATGCGGATAGGATAGGGAAAACCACCATTATGCCAAGGAGCCAATTGTGGCCCGATCTGGACAATGTGGACGTTTGGGAACTGTCGATATTCCCCACGAAATGGGAGAAAAAAGGGCTCGCAAGATTTCGATGAGAGGATCAGGAACCGGCGAACGGGATTGTACGGAAACTCAGTAAGGATCCCTCTTTGCCGAGGCTGCCCTTTACTACGCGCATCGAACGATATAAATAATCGCTCCAACCTTGCTCGTTATCTCTCTAGGGATGGGGGCTGATTGATCTTCCACTGCGCGCCACTTTCTCACCCGCCCACCCACTGGCACGCCGACACGTGCCATTAGCCCAACGAGGGGAGTCCGCGATCGCGCGTTGGGCGAGCATAGAAGATCATCAGGCTCCATCCCCTCCTCTGTTCTGCGAGCAAGAAGGGCACCGGGCGGCTCCCTTCCATTGCTGGAGGACTGTTTCAGCATCCTGCTAGAGTAGATCGCCGATCAACTTCACCGCCTCTTCCGGAGAGGCTGCGGCATGGACAAGATGCGGAGCAAGATTCTTGAACAGGTTCACCCCGGCCTTATTGGCTCCCAACAGAATCACGGTCTTCTTTGCCTTCAACGCCAGTGCGACTTCCGAGACGGTTCCAGTGCCACCGAGCCCACAGGCCACAATGACGTCGCTGGACATCACATTCACGTTATTGCGGGCTTGGCCCAAGTCCGTCACAATCGCCACATCCACATGCCGGGACACCCCTACCTTGCCATCCGGAAGAACTCCAATCGTCAGACTACCGGGCACCGACTTTGCACCCTCGCTGGCTGCGTCCATCACACCGCTCGCACGCCCTCCCGTCAGTACCACCCACCCTTGGCGTGCGATGAGCTCTCCCAAGCTTTTAGCATCGGCTAATTCTCGACTACCGGCCTTCGCCGGGCCCATGACACCTATCACTGGCTTTCTCGTCGATTGTCTGATCGGACGTTTCACGGACCTACCTCCCCGGGAAAGAGTATCGGCATCGGTTGCTGGGCTAGAAATATACACCGGGGGAGAAGGAGTTGTCGCGGACTGTCTCCACCATGCGCGGTCGTGCCTGTCAAGATCCTAGGATGGGGACAGGCACAAAAAAGAAGGGTGCCAGTCCCCAACCTCGCAGTAGCAGAAGCGCTCTTGAATCGTGTCGGTTATGGATTTCCCCACAATGCTTCCAACCGTTGGGCGCGACCGCAGTTGTACTTGTAGAACTTATAGCGGACAGGGTTCTTCTTATAGTAGTCCTGATGGTACTCCTCGGCCGCGTAAAACTGTGAGGCCACCACGATCTGCGTGACAATCGGCTCATTAAACCGTTTCGACTGTTCGATCGCATGTCTGGAGGCCTCAGCTGCACGTTTCTCTTCCTCGGTCTGGAAAAAAATAGCGGAGCGATACTGGTTGCCGTGGTCGCAGAACTGTGCATTCGGTGTAACCGGATCAACATTATGCCAAAAGGCGTCCAGTAACCTCTGGTAACTCACCTTGGCTGGATCATAGACGACTTCGACCGATTCCGCATGGCCCGTCCGCCCCGCCGACACTGCTTCATAGCTCGGATTAGCAACCGTACCCCCCATATAGCCCGAACTCGCGGACAATACCCCTTCGACCTTTTCAAAGGCTTCTTCCATGCACCAGAAACAGCCCCCCGCGAAGTAGGCTTTACTGGGGGTTCCATTTCCCGCAGCCTGGCTGGTCGACTGAACAGTCCAGGATCCTATGAGGAAAATGGCCAGAGCAAAAACTGACAGGGTTGCTCGTCTTCTCATGGGATTGCCCTCCTCACTGATTCAGTCGAATATCGTCGCACAGCCTTCCATCTTCTTATGATTACAGCTTGGATGTACTTGCCGGTTCGTGCCGAGGTGAATCACGGCCAATCACCTCGCCTGTGCCAACGTCAGCTCCCAGATTCCGGTTCTAGGCCTTCACCTTCGAGAAGAGGTCGGAGTAAAGTCTGCGTGGGCCCAGGCTTTTTTGAAACGCTCCTCTGCCTCAGCAGCCTGATCGTCTTTCTGTTGAATCCTGAGGCTCTGGATTAGTCCGGTCAATGCCCAGCCGTTGTCCGGATGGTGTAAGAGATCTGCGTGATACACCGCTTCAGCTTCGGATGGGCGATCAGCCGACAAGAGCACAGCGCCCAAGTGATGCCGCACGGACAAGGGCCAGAGCGGCGGCTCGAAATAGGAGAGTGCTTCTTCCATTTTGACTGCCTCCCCAAGCAACCGGATCGCGTCATCATAATGTTGACGGCGCGCAGCAAGCTCTCCTGCCAGAACCCGCTCAGCAATCTTGAGTAACACCCGTTCAGTCTTTTCTTCTGTCGTACGATCACGACGGATCTGCTTCGTGAGACCGGCCAAGGCCACATGTTCCCCTTCAGCTCCGGGAAGCCGACCTGACGCCACGAGGGCGAGCCCTCGACCCAGCCGCCACATTCCATCCAACAACCGCAATCCCTTGGGAGGCGCTGGTTCCCGGAGTAACTCCTCCCACCGGCCAAACCGTATCATCGAGAAAATCGGCGCTGATAGGTAGAGTTCTTTCCCGCGATCCTTCCGGACTTCCTCCAGTGCGATCGTGGCGGTCAAGTCGCGCGCCGCCTTCAGAGCCTCGTCATTGCGCCCCTCCATCATCAAGGAGGCCCAAAGAAAATGGAGATTGTGGGTGTAATACCCGTCTGCATATTCGCTCCCCTGGTTCCGGCCGGCCAGATACAGTTGATCGACATGGGCCGCCTCCTGATTCCGTTCGACCGCTTCGTGGTACTTCCCAAGCTTCATGTAAATGTGGGCGGGCATATGAACAAGATGACCGGCTCCCGGCATCAGACCGGGCAACCGTTCCGCACAGGGCAAAGCTCGTTCCGGCTGCTGTGACGCCTCGACTGCATGAAGGTAGTAATGGCAGGCTCCCGGATGGTCGGGGCTCTGCGCGAGTACGGACTCCAACGTCGTGACGATCTCCTCGGTGCCCGGCTGTGGTCTCCCGTCCTGCTTCCACAAATCCCAGGGTCGGAGATCCATCAGCGCTTCCGCAAACAGCGTGGCGGCATCGAGGTCATCGGGGAACCGCTGCACCACCAATCGCATGGCTTTCGCATAGGCCTCATCGAGACCCTTACGCTTCACACCCTTCCGGCCCACGTACCGCGCAGTCAACGCCTCTATATACGCTTGCTCCCGTGGAATCGCGTTGGTTGCCAGCCGTCGGGCCTTCTGAACCATCTCGATCGCACGTTGTTCATCCTTTTGTTCCATCGCGCTGTTGATGTTGGGACCGAGCGCCAGCGCAATCCCCCAATAGACCATGGCTGCCTGCGGATCCTGATGAGCCGCAGCTTCAAACGATCGGATCGCTTCTTCGTGATTGAAGGCATAGACGAGTCGGAGCCCTTGATCAAAGTACTGTTGAGCCAATTCCGATGTGGTGGTGATCGGATGATGGAGGGAACCAAGATCGTCGAAGAGCGGCGAAGCTTCAATCTGGTCAGCAGACGCAGCTTCCACAGGGAAGAACATCACGAGCCACATGACAGCTGCAACCAGGAAAGTAGCGACCATCCAACCTCCTACTCTCTCACCCTCTCTTGTCACCATCTGGCGCCAGCAGGATTCATGAACCAGGACAGGTTGCGCTTTGGCGGACGAACGTCAGAATCTGGTGACGCTGGAAAAGTTGAAGTCGTTGAGCGTCATCGCCGGCACGAGAAGCTTGCTCGTTTCGGACGTGATTGCTTCAGCCGGATTGGTCAACGCCTCGATCCGGTTGAAGACTCGCAGAGGGCTCTCGTGAAATCGAAAATTCTTCACCGCCGACACAATCGCTCCCTTCTCGATGAGAAAGGTGCCGTCCCTCGTCATCCCAGTCAGGGTGAGATCGGTCGGATTGACCGTTCGGATGTACCAGAAGTTCGTGACGAGGATGGCATGCTCCGCCTGCTTAACCATCTCTTGCAGGGTCGGCAAGGACGATCCTCTCCCTGAGAGGCAGGGGGCATCGAGCGTAGGGATTGGATCGATCCCTCGCGCCTTCGCCGTGAACCGATCGTATGCAAGCTGGGTGAGCACCCCGTCTGAAATCCAGTCAGATGCCACGGTCGGTAACCCCTCGGCTGTGAAACCAATTCCCAGGAGGTCCTCGTGCGCTGGCAGATTTCGGAATGTCAGCCGCTCGTCCACGATCAACTTGCCGAGTTTGCCCGAGAATGCACTTGTGCCCTTCTCGTAGGACTTCGCATCGAGCATCCAGAGCAACGAAGACGACAGCCCCGCGACAGCAGCCGGCTCAAGAATCACCGTATAACGCCCCGGTGGCAGTTCGCGTACTTCCAGACCCCGTTTAGCCTTATCGATTGCGGTGAGTGTCCGTTCCTGGATTCTCAAATGGTCGATAGACCGATGGGCCGTTGCGCTCCAGCCGGTGGCCTCACCGGCCTGAGCTGTGAGGCTGAATCGTGCATCGGTCCGTTCCTCATGGGCGAAGAGTCCCGTACTCGCCGCAACACCGACCGATGTAAATGCCGAAGAGACGATCCCGGCTGCGCCAAGATTTTCCATCCGGCATTGCCCGATCGCCTCATTCGTATATTCTAATCGACGGGCCGGCCCGGCCACGGCAGTTTCTGCTCGCATTGTCGGAACCGTCAGATACGATTGTCGCTCAACCGGTGGGAGGTATTCCGGATCATCCGGCGACAGTTGGGCGATCTCGGTGGCTTTTGTCACAATCTC
>Ga0070690_100000137_pt1 | contig 38105 bp, 51 predicted proteins | sample KBSS33HmetaG_FD_64671 | JGI IMG/M metagenome (GOLD analysis project Ga0070690, IMG submission 64671) | Switchgrass rhizosphere microbial communities from Kellogg Biological Station, Michigan, USA - KBS S3-3H metaG | ecosystem: Host-associated > Plants > Roots > Rhizosphere ... | reverse complement strand
TGGATGCGCGGTTCGATTCCGGCCTCCCGCTCCTTATTTTAAAATCAGCGCGAGTACAGTCAGTTATGACCATGGACTCGCGCCTTTTTGTGAGTGTCCTTCCTTATCGGTCGGGCCACAGTTTTTATCTCGGTGTCTAGCCTGTGTTGGTGTCTTGCCGAGATAAAAATCCTTGTATTATAATACAAGAATAACACTAATTTACGATTGGCATAAGAGGGTCTAGCTTTAGCACAGAACACCGGCAACAAAATTGCTCTAATTCTTCAGGTGAGGTTTCCAAGTATTTTTCTGCTGCTTGAATCGATTGTAAAACGGATACAAGGCAACACCCTTCACTCGCACTCTTAATCACTAGCTCGGCCTCTTTTAATGCATCTAACATCTTAATAATTAATTCTTTTTCTTTATTCATTTTACATCTCGATACTTTGCCCAAGGGACATCGCTACTCGCCCCTACTTCTTCTTCTAGATCTTCATTTGAGTCACTCGGTTCAGTTTCAGGCTCTTCAGGTTTTTTCTCTTCCTCTTTTCCTATTCTTAATTCACCTGATTCCATTGCCGAACAAAGCTTGTCATATTCAATGAGAGTGAGATCACGTGTGGAGTTCTTACTGAACTCAGTTTGCATATAAGATCTAAGTTCATTATCAGAGTATTCATGAGTTTTCTTAATTGCAAAAAGACGCTTCAATTGGGCATCTGAAGGTTTTCTTTCATCTTTGACTACTTCACTTGGAACATCTTTAATAGTTCGGTCCATTTCCTCTTGAACGTAAATTCCATTGTAAGCATCGGGGAATGCCATTCGAAGAGCCGCAGCTTCAGCTACTTTTTTAATCATCGTCTCAGGCATTTTTTTCCAGTTCGGTTTCTCACACATGTATTCTTCTAGAGGGACTTCTTCATGAATGGGATGTTCCCAGTCTTTACGGTAAACATCCGCCCAAGCGCCTGTGCATTTCCCAGTTTTACTATCTCGAATGACTCCTCGCTTGATACCATTGAGTTTCCCTGTGGCTTGCGCACGCATGCGATAGCCATCAATCCCAATGATGATTGTCCCAGGGCTATTGCCAAATTTAACGAAATAGATTTGTCCCATAAGAGGGTCTAGTTTTAATGCAGTACACTTATAAAAGAAATGTTCAAGTTCTTCGTCGGATGCATTCTTGCAAACTTTAGTTCGAATGAGATGCATTTGTTTTTCTGTATAATTGAACTTTTCAGCTAAGGTCATTTGTTTCTTTTCTTGAACTACCAACTCACTCATACGTTTCTCTCTTTGTTTGTTTATATATGTGTTCATGGCGAAAACCGCTCGATCCATCGAGAAGCCATCACCCGTATAGGTTTTCGATCTGGGTCTGATATTGCTGTTAGAAAAAGGATAGGCATCCCCTGAAAAGCCTGTACCCCCACAGAAGAGACATTCCTCTTGCTCGCAGCAAAAGCTATATCTTTCTCCCATTACAATTGATTAGATTTATAAACTGAAACTCTTGTCAAGAGGATAAGACTACGATACATACCGACTCCTAATGTTCTTGTTCAGGGAAGGTTTTGTGAAAAGGGCCTTCCCTGAGGCTTTTCTAAAACAAAATCACCTTAAAATATACTGAAAAAGCAGATCTAGAGCGGGTATTCGGGCGACAATAATCTGTCGGCTGTACTTGAATCTAGGAAATCTAGAAATTCTAGGAAATCTAGGATGAAGAGAGCATGGAAACTTCATCGGGAACTTATCCATGCTCTCTTCGCTATGATTAACGATGACATGAACCAACCTGTAGCCGACTGGGCCGGCAGGAGAACGGACCCCCAATGCGACATGAACATGTCATCCAAGCAGGGGGGATACATCAAGTTTCTGAATTGATATCAAGAGAAAAAATTAGACCCGCATTTGGACGGGAGACAGATAAATCGGCATCCTCTAATACCTTAAATGAATAGGGCAACTACTTAAGATATCTTAAATTGTTGTCAACACTTTATTTTTTTGCTCTTGCCCCGCCATTGAAAGAATTCCGAGTCCCTAGGGGGTAGGTAGCTGGCCGCATGCGAATCTTATCCTGTCTTGATAAGTCTGAATATCGTGATTTAAAACCCGATCAGTCGACAGCGTTAATCATTGGAATAGTCATTTTCATTTATTGTTTATGCGTAGATAAAAGAGGGGATGCCCCCGTTCACAAATGACACATCTATACAATCAAATCTGATTGCATTAACTTTATATTCAAGAGGTGGAATATGATTGGTGTCATGCTTGAAATAAGTCAGCTTTATTTAAGGATGGCTCGCATTCTTGAAAAAGCAGGGGAAATAGAAGAAGCACAGCAAATGAGAGAGTATGCTCATCTCATCGTAAACGCAATTCAAGTCTTGAAAAGCGATAATAATTATGGAAGATAAAAATAAAAACATGGAAGAGCTTATGGAAAGAATAAATAAAAGGTATCAGCACGCACGATTTGTGAGTGATCTGATCCATCAATTTCAGTTGTTTTGTATGGATGAAATTGTGAATGGTACCTTTGATTCTATCGAAGATCGGAATGCTTTTGAGTTCTTTTATAAAGCGATAGAAGAATATCGGAAAAGAACGGGTGATTTATGACGACGACTAAAGGAGTATAAAATGACAAAAATTTCTTTTCATTCTAAAAAATACGTCTTTATCCAAGGCAGGATTCCGACCGATGTTTTTTACCGGGCCAAAAGCTTTATGGAAAAGCAGCAACTCAAATGGCCCGAGTTCCTGACAGCAGTGATATGTCATTTTCTAGATGAGCAGGAGAAGGAAAAGAAATTGTCATTGTAAATAAATCATTTCAGTTAATATAGCTTCATGGAAGAAAAGCAAATCGAAACTCAAATCCTTACGTGGTTGAATCTTCAACAACAGACGTTCGCTTTTAAAATAAATACGGTCGGGGTATTCGATCCGATCAAAAAGGTCTTCAGAAAGAACAAGAATCAATTCATCATCCCAGGGACCTCGGACATCGTCGGTTCTATGAAAGGTCGATTCTTTGCGATTGAGGTTAAATCATCTCGAGGTTACGCCAGATTCATGAATACCCCGACCTTAAGAGATCAGCTTCAAATGGCCTTTTTAGCCAAAGTCCAAAGGTCAGGGGGCCTCACACTTGTGGCTTGTTGCTTAGAACAAGTCATGACCTGGTACAAACGATTTGACACATGTCCTCTCTGACACACTTACAATCTATACTTAAATAGTATATTATTAAAGTATAGAAAGAGAGGATTTTATGAGGTACGTCAGTTGTTTAATTCTTTTAAGTCTTTGTTCTTGTAACCCTACAACACAGATCAATGCTCCAACTCAAAATTCACAATCTTCACAAAGTACAACATCATCAACAACTTCGAGTTCAAATAAACCTGCTGCTGCTGTAGAACCTAGTTCCTTTTCGAGATTCATGTATGTCGCTAACCAAGGTGATGATACTCTCACTCAATTTGGAATTGATCCTTCCAATGGTTATCTCTGGGATATCGGAGTTAACAATAGAATCACCACTCACTCGCAACCCTATATTCTCTTGATAGATGCATCTAAGAAATTCCTTTTTTGTATCAACAAAAATTCTACTTATATCGATGTCTACTCGATCAATTCCTCCACCGGACTTCTTACATTTGTCTATAGCCAAGATATGGGAGACGAATATCAAGGCTATCAATGGAATGGAACGAATCAAATTTACTTCAAAGTAGGATTCAATTTCGGGAAAATATGGAACTACAATGCTTCAACTGGAACTCTGAGCTATCAAGGAGATTATTATAATTCCATGAACTATCAAGTTTATCCCATCAATCCTATTGTTGGAAGTAACTTCACCTATAATATTCAAGGAACGAATAATATTGAACTGATATCAGGAGGAACAGACACCAAGATTGGCTTCTCTACTGGAAATTCTCCATCTCAGTTCATCATTTACTAAGACGATCGATCTTGTCTTCGATTCGGTCGAGTCTTTTAAAAAGTTCATCCTGGATTCGGATTTGCTCGGATTTGTATTCAGCAAATGCATCTTTGGTTTCAAAGTTCACGTAGAAGAATACAGTGATTCCAGCTACTCCGACCATGGTCGCCCCAAGCCATGCAACCCATTGATCAATTGAGAAGGGATTCCAATTTTTTAATTTCTCGTCTTGGTAGGACATGGCGAATGACCTCTCTGTTTTTTTTCACCAAAAGGAACTCTTCTTCTGGAGTCATCGTGTTCACGTTCCACTGCTTACATTTGAGCATGGTTTCATACATCTTTTTAAGATCTGAATAGGTCATGCAGACATAATTATCGAAGTCAGGATCTTTACAGAGAAGATTTTGATTGGATTGTGAGCGGGATATGGATTCCTGGGTAGAGTTTCCCGCCCACAAGGTAACATCGATTGCGGGTATGTTACTGGAGCATCCTTGGGTTAAAATCAACAAAATAATGGTGATACCTAAAAAAAAGCATCCGAAAGCCGTACTTAATCTCTGCTCTTCAAATGGATCGATCATTTTTTCTTCCCAGGATCAAAAATGTTCTCTATCCCACTCGTATCTTTTGTCTGTTTTGATACTTGTGAAGCTTTAGCTAAGTCAGCAATGATTTTTCTGTTTTCGGCAGCATTGACCTGATCACTAATGAATTGAATCAAGCTTTTCAACGCATTCAAAAGAGCAGGAATTGCTGCGATTGCATTAAAAATAGCTACAATCATGATTTATTCTGAAGACTTTTTACAAAATTATTGATTCCATCTTCGATGGATTGAAGCTTTGACGCTACATTACTTGCGTGCAAAAGATTCGCAATCATTACGCCTACTGCCAAAACTGCAGTTACAATGGAAAGTACACCCGACCAATTTGACGAAAGCCAGCTAATCATAAATATTACCCCCTAATATTCAGTTTGAACTCTTATGATTTATTTTGCAAATCAAGAAGATTCGATTTTACTTTATTTACATAGGATTGATTCACATACGAACCATTGACTTTATGGATAGAACCTGGTCCACCATTATACATACTAAAAATGTCGGAAGGTTGATCTGAATAATGCTTTTTCAAAAAACTTAACCTGATTGCTAGGTGTTTCAGATTCACTTCAGGTTTAATCAATTCTGACAAAAATCCCTCATGACCTTGTTCTCGAGCTAGCGCTCCCATAATTTGAGCGAGACCCCATGACATTTTTTGAGTTGCTATTTCAGTGCTCATAGAGATCAATCCAGATTTAGTGAATTTTTCAGGATTAAATAAATAGGAATAATTCACTTCATATCTAACAGCATATGAATTCCAGTTAGTTTCTGTAGTAATAATCGCTTTCATCCAGGTTGATTCTACTTGATAAAGCTTTGATGACATTTGAATGAGGGATTCTATTTTAGAGTCAATCATCAATTAATCCTTATATAAATATTTACTACATAACTCTTAGGATTATTCTCAGCGCCCCCTTGAAAAGCAACGACAACATTAGAAGGACCTGAATCAGCAACAACGAGATTGCTTCCAGTTGCATCTGTTCCAGAAATGTCGCTTCCAGCGCCGTAAGCAGAATTTCTCAATTTAGGACTTAATCCAGTCCCTAAATAGCTAGTGGTATGGGTATGACCAGGATCAGAAAAATGATGGTTATGGCTACTGAATTGATCACCCTCATAAGTTCCGAGAGCTAGGTCTCCATGAGGATCTGCTTGTCCATCTGATCTTCCATTATTTTTTCCTCGAAGGAATCCCCCTCTAAAATCAGGGACTGTACTATGTCCGGTTACGTTAGCATACGCGGAACCCGATACATTCCGGCCATCCGCTAAAACCCAAGTTGACCCCAATAAAACAGCTGGAAGCTGACTTGTAAATGTTGTTGGGTCTAACATCGAATGAATCAGACTACCTACCGGCAGTATGATCCCCAAAAGACCATTCACTGAAGCTGCAATCCCATCCAAAGAGGATTCAGAAACAGGGTTATTAAATTGAACCGAAGGTTGTTGAACCGGATCAAAAGCACCTGGTACGACTGCCATAAAAAAGAGTTCCCCCATTAATCATATCGATAATACCCAGTTCCATCAGGAAACCCTAATCCTTCAACAAGGTAGGTATTATCGGGAGTGTATCCCAATGATTTAGATACAGTGATTGTATTAGTCCCACTATCTACCACCGAAATAGTGACCTCAGGCGAGTAATTCGTCCAGTCGTTTTTTCGGGTAATGAGAAGATTTCCTTGTATAAATTTGGAAATATCAGAAGGTGACACTGTAAATTGAGTGGATGAGATACCACTTACAATAGCAACTGTTGGAGTAATGTAACAATAGAGAGCTTTATATTGAGAAAAAGTGTGCGGATTTGTATCTAAAGGGTAGGTCGCTATCTCTACAATCATTCCTGGAGAGGGTGTAGATCCTAATCCAGTGACTTGTAAAGAAGTCACGTCGCTTGGATCTATGCCTATTAAAGTTCCAGTTTCATAAAAAGAGTAATCCCGGCTATGAACGACTATACCGAGACCGAATCCAAAAAAAGGACTCCATTTAGAGATTTCTCCGCTTATTGTCGTCTGTCCATAGGATGGTGTTAATTTTAAGGAGGTTGACGTAGTTCCCATCCCTAAGATCGTAGATGGAGAAACTAATCCAAACCGAGAATTTGCACTGAATCCCAATCCCGAAAGCAGCTTGAGTTTTACATTGCCTTTTGTGACATTGAATGTTCTATCGATCACTTCAAAGAGTTGTGACCCTAAATTTCTTTGACCTGTCTCAAAATTCATGATTTTGAGAGTTCCATTATCAACCAGCAATGCAACATCAGAAACCTCAATCAAAGAGCCAACGCTCCAATTTACAGTCAACTCTATAATGATGGCCACATTTTTATAACGATTGAGTAAAGCCGCCCCACGGCTTGCCGCTATAATCCCACCATCTAAGTTGGTCTTAAGTGCTTTCGCCTGGATCGGAAGTGAGAGCGTCTGATTAAATAGATTGAGAGAATTTGTATCTACGAAATATTGAATGGACCCAAAATCTCCTGAATTAGGATCGAAATCATATTCATATGAAATTTGATTGTAAAACGTTCGGTTATTAGTTGCTCTTGTAACTAAAATTTTATCTGGATCAATGACATTGGTCCAATCAAGCTGAATTAAATTACCAATTCCCGGAAGAGGAGGTTTAGTTACGGAAATAGAAATTCTTCCAAATCGACTGATTTGATAACATCCAAAGGGAAGAAACAAATCTTGAGCGACTGTATCTTTCGCAAAAAGTGGAGAGTCATAAAACATAGCTACATTGGAGGTAGAGTTAAAATAAGATTGTTTTACAAATTCCATCGTTTCTACATCTACATCTCTCATTCGACATTGAGAACCCGCTGCTACGGGAAGAACATCATACTTAGATCTAAAAGAAGCTGTTGCTGTTGTAGGATTTTCTACGATAAAGGTTTGATCGGTCTCAATCACTACAGTGAAAGGACTGACACCGCCCGGAAGAGTCGTGAGTCCGGTAATCACTCCATTGACATTATTTGAGAGATTGGATGCTCCAGAAATTGAAAAGTAGTCTCCTACGGTCAACCCTAAATCGAGCTGAGCATCGTCGGACGATAAAACAAATGAATTAGGATTTGTGACTCCTGCAAATCCTAGCGACGCGAGAGCAATATCGGTTTCACAAGGACCATTCCATCCCGATAGAAGAATCTGAAGCGCTAAAGTGATGAAATTAACCCCTTGGCCTGGAGCATCAAGTCCAAATTGGATTACATTGGTCACTTGAGTGTCCTCATCATGAGTTGATGCAAGACTTCCCAAAGACCCTCGTGTGACTGAAAAACTGGTTGGACCTGTAATTCCTGAAGGGCCATACGCCATATATTCATCATCAATTTTTATGAAGGTATGAACTGTGCTTGCATAGGTTCCATCAGGCCCCAGTATCTGAGAATAAAATCCTCCTGTTGCTAATACAGGGATAGTAGTTTGTACTGAATCGATCGGTGTAGTTGTATTTGTACTAGGAGTGTCACATATAGGTTGTCTCGACTTCATAGTTCCATCTGAAATTTGAAATCTAACAATGGCGGGCGGACAATCCAAAGAAGTAATATACCCTCTATAGATAATTAAATAATCCTCAGGATAAGAGCTTTGTTGAAATCCCAGGAAAATGGTTACTTGCTTACTACACATGATCTCGTCAACAACATTCCCAGGAGTAATGAAATTAGAGACCTGACCTTGATAATCAATTAAGGTCATGTTCAACGTCCCTATGTTTCCTTTGCCTTGTTCAGGTTCAATTCTTTGTTGAATGATCATTCCAGAGTCTAGAACAATCCAAGGTTGTACTCCTCCAGTTCCGTTAGGACCACCGATGCGTCTAAGCCCTCCATAAACTAATCCAGGAGTTCCGTACACAATTCCAGGATCTCCGTATCTCACGGTTTGAAAAGTATCTGAACTTCCGAAAATGAGAGGAATTCCCTCAATCTTCATCACAATAGAAAGAGACTTTGAAAGTTGTTGATTAAAGAGAAGATAATTTGGAGGATAATTCCCAAAATTTGCCATTTAATTCCCTACTCGGATAATAGAAATACTATTGAGGTAATTCGGTCCTAATGCAGTAGTCGATGAATTAGACGATAACGCCAAAATATCTCCTGCTATGCAAGGAATAATATCAGAAATAGTTCCTGGGGCTCCTGCAGTAGCAGCATCGCCTTGACTATAAATAGAACCATTCAAAAGAATATAACTTGCTATTGCAGTACTACTGTATATTCTTCCAAATACTTCATATATCCCAGATACTGGGACGGTATAATTTCCCGTGGAAGTGTTGAATTGGTTATGTGTGTCCACAAGCTTTGTATCATAGATATTTGGGGTTCCGTTATTAATCGCTGCGCCTGCTGTAGCTGTATATTTTGCTGCTACAGTTTCATTTGCAGCAATCACAGATGGACCGGAAAGTCTATTAATTGAAAATGCAGTATTATAAGGAGCTGCATTACCTAAATAGGTGTTTCCTCCATTGTTAGCATAAATACCAATTGTATCCCCTGCATTCACTTTAAGAACAAATGAACCTGCTCCATATGTTCCTGTTGTTACCGAACATAGAGCAGTTAATGCTACACCATTCATTCTTGTTGTAGGTCCATCTCCACTACCTGAAGAAAGTAATCCCACAAAATCTATTTGATAATAACCGCTGACTGGAACAGTATATAATCCTGTGCTTATAGAATAGGCAGAATGAGTATCTGAAATAATGGCATCAAATATTATAGGTGTATTTGCACTGGGAGTTACGTTTGCCGATAAACCTACTTGAGCGGCCACTACTCTTGTATCGGTATCATTACTCAATTGTAAATCAGAAGACCAACCTGAAACTGGGAAAGTAGCATGAGCACGCCATTCTTGATTTGCAGTAGAAGCGCTAGGAGCTACAGGATTAGAATCCCCAGCAGATTGCGTTCCTGCATTATCTGCATTAGTGAGGCTTAACGAGAATTGAGTAGTTGTTTCATAGGCAACTGTATAATTATACCAAGCATTCCCACCTCCCAGTTTAAGTGAAAATCCAGTGCCATAAGTAGGTCTAGCAGCTGTTGCTGCATTGGCAATTTTATTTGTATCTATGCTTATCCCTGAAGGGAGAGAAAAAAGATATTTCCCTGAACCTGAACCATAGGTAGTTGTCGTACCAGAAATTACTGCTGTTCTAAGTTCAATACTATCTCCGACTCTTCTCCATTGTCCTATCAGGGTCCCGTTTCCTATGGAAGGTGGCGTAGCAGTCGATGTCCAGATCGGAGTATAATCTTGCCAATCTGTCACAGCAGGCCCACTATTTCTAGTCGGTCTTCCAAAGGTAAAGTTGTCAAATGACATGCTGAAATTGCCTGCAGGATCATTTCGAAGAACAATCGCAACCCTATATTGGTTTTTATTTGATGCATTTGAAACATCTGATTGAAAAGTAATTGATGGAGTTCTACCCGGTACAAGCGCCCCAGTTACTCCTTTAGTATTGATTGACCTGAAACCAGCAGGTTGATACCAGGTCCCTAAACCAACATTATAAAACCAAACTTCAACTGTTTGCGTAGAAGTTCCACTCACGTCCACATTTTGAGGATTTGTAATAAAATTGTAATCAAATTGCACAGAGATCACTTTTGCAAGATAAGCATCAGTTAAAGTGATGGGATCAGAAATGACACCATATCCGTGTGAGCCTAGGTAGGCATTAATATTCATCACCAGACTTTCATTTCCAGACAAAGGATTTGTGGTAGTAGAAGTAATACTGATAATGCTAGTTCCAGTAATGGGGGTAATTGTAGTAGGTAATCCTCCCGTGAATGTAGTAACAAAGGTGCTCCATCCTGCCGTACCGCTTTCTCCTCCTCCATTAATTAAGAAATTCTGCTCTACTCCTAATTCTGCTTTATCTCGATTCGTAATACTCATGAGAAGGTTACCTCACTTGCAAAACTCATATGTCTTGCTCGAGCGGTAGAAGTATCTGTCCCTCGAGTTAATTTGACGATAAGAGTATCATCTGATTGGACACTTACACCATTGATCTGCCCAGATCCGTCTGAAAGATCAGCTATTACAGATTGTGGAATATTCACGGTGCCAGCCCCTAAAGTTAGGGCTGAATTTGTAGAAGTATGTTGATTGGTTGTACTCGAGATCGCATCGATTCCAGTGCGAATTAATGTGGTAACCGTTTGAAATAAGAGAGAGCCGCTAGCAGCAGAAGAGTAGCATTCTGTTCTCATTCGAATCGGCATTCCTGCAATATAGGTATTTGGAACCTTAACATTGGTATAGAGCGATTGCCCTAAGCCTAAATCAAATCCATAGACTTCAATATTGTCCTCGAAAATAGGAGTAGGAGAATTCGCATTCTCAATCCATTGAAGAGATCCACCGCCTCCACCGCCACCTACGCTCGCACCTGTTGCAGCAATAATGATGTCATTTCCTGTTTGAACCATGGAAATTCCATTTCCAGGAATAAAAACAAGATTTCCAGTCAGAGGCATATTTCCTGTAACTGCAAGTGTGAGAACCACATCCAAAATAGGTCCATCGCCCGCTGCGCCTGTATGAAAATGACCTGTTGCCGGATCAAATTTATCTGCTAATTTAGTTAAAGCAGTTTGATAAGAATCTCCATCATTAATGGTATTGGCAGTTGCATTATACACAGTTCCAGTTTGAGTTTCAGAAGCCCCTGAAGCGGTATATAATTTGTTTACTGCTACTTGAATATCTGCAATGGATGTTCCCGAAAGGGATCTATTGAATCCCAATTTATTCGGCATGACATCATCTTGATTCTTGTTAATAAAAGCAGGATTCGTGACTGATGCTGAGACTGCTTGACCATCTAGGACACCCATTTTAAATCACCCCCCGCTAAAACTCGTTAAATTGACAATCAACCTAAATTTTAAAGGACCCGTCTCGTAAAAATTGGGCATCTGAGATGCGAGCATTTCGCTCATTTGATATCCTAATCCCTGATCTTCATATTGAGTAGAATCCAAAGTAACCGTCAATACATTCGTTGGATTAGCAATCTCTGGCGTAAAATCAAAAGGTCTCTGTTGAATAGACCATAAGAAAAAACTTTTCCAAGCAGCAAGATTTGCCTTTGGCTCGTACTTATATTCAACATTCACGAAAAATTGTGTATTAAATGTGACTGCTTCTTTGAGTCCTGAAGCTGAAACATTCACTGCTCCAAAAATTTTAGATTGATTTGTATTATCCAGATAATTGTATCCGATGAATTCAGGAATTAATGTTGATCCAGTTGTAAATAAACCAATGTAGGTTGTTGATCCTGTATAATCAGATGGGTTAAAGCCCATAATTGCAGAAGCGCTAATATTGAAATTAGGACCTGTTCCAAATAGAAGACTTAAAAATGTTCCATTCGTTGAGATGATCACTCTATTCTGTGTTCCGCCCATTACTGTTCTATTTACACTCACTGAGTAAATATTCCCGAGTGTGTCTACACTTTGCATTTCAAAAGCAATTTCTTGAGCTAAACTTGCTGGGGAATAAAATCCTAAATTAAGAGTTGCGGTCAATGTAAGACCACCACTTGCCGCTTTGAAATCGATTTTATTATTCAGGGCTGTCACCTGAATTCCATACGTAAATAAACTTTTAGATGCTAAAGCCATTTACGCCCCAATCTGATTGTAGTTGAATCCAGTTGCATCTGATTCTTGCCTCATGAGATCCATCAACATCCGTTTTGTGGAATCCGTTTCTAAATAGTTTCCTGAAATATTCACGGTTACAATTCTTTGAGGAGCCTGCTGTTGATCCATGCTCGCAGTTGCTTGAGGTGTGGCCTGAGAAGTATCCGTAGATGCTGAAGATATGGGGGCTATAGGCGCAGCCGAACCAGAAGCGATTGCTTGGGGAGAAGGAGCGGTAGCAACAGTTGAGGGAGTAGATGCACCTCCCGCCGCGCTCCCAGCTGCTTTAAGGGCCCCACCGAGAGCAATTAATGCCGCACCTCCACCTAATGCTAATGGATTAGGAGGCCAAATTCCTGACAACATCATGACCGTACCTTCTGCAATGGCTCGGTCTCCTAAGAATCCTAAGAAAAAACCGGCTAATGCAGAGGCAACGTTTTGACCTAGATCCTTTTGTGCAACCATCCCCGCACCAATCGACTCAAAAGCAGAGGTAGCATTCACAGAAAGTGAATTCCACATTTCGGTTCCTCTTTTACCGAAATCTTCCTGCTCCATTTTCATCTTTTGAGTATTGGCTTTAAATGTTCTCTCAATTCCCTGAAAGATCGTTTTTGAATTTTTAGCGTAGTTATCTAAAAGCTTGAGTCTCAATGCTGCAGAATTTTTCTCATCATTCTCCATCTGCTCGTTAAAACGTTTATTCTCCATCACCTCGAGCTGCTTCTTTTGTTTTCGATCTAAGGAGGCATTGCTTTGGATGGCTTTCAAATTTGAGATATGTTGTCTCTCAGCCATTTCTGTTTGTTTTTTGACGAGCTGATCGATTTGAGCAAAAGACTGAACACTTTGTTGTTGTTCTTTAAAATACTGCTGATCGATTTTCGACATTTCCTGCCGGAAAGTTTGTTGATTTTTCTTTTGTTTTTCTTGATCAACAATGGATGCCTGAGAAACCTTTTTAATATTGTCAATCGATTTATTTGTGGCAACTTCTTCTTTTTTAGTGAGTTCATCAACTGATTTTCCTGCTAAGATGGCCTTTGCCTTAGCGGCTTCAGCTCCATCACCGATAGATGCTTGAACATGAAGCTTAAGTTGGGTTGCTAAATTTTGAACGGTCCCCAAAAACTTCCTCATTCCAGGACCAATCGTTTTTTCGAAAGCGAGAGTAAATGTCTCTCCAATTTCAGAAAACGTTGTCTTTAAGCTTTGAAGAATTGAAGTTGCTGATTTCGCATTGAGAGTGACGTCCTTAAACCCTGCATTCCCTTTTTCTAAGAAAGCATTGAGAATCGCTTGCTGCTTTCCTGCTTGAGAAAGCTGATCTGCGGTAGTTCCATTCGCATCAGCGAAATCCTTCTCTGCTTTGGTTGCATCAATGATAATCCCGTAATGCTTGAGCATTCGGGTATTTCCATTCGCGATAGCATTAGTAATTTCTTCAAAATTGGTTTTGGCATCTCCGCCATAAACCTGAGTTGCTTTTCTCGCAATTTCTAGGATTTGAGGAAGCTTATCGGCAGAACCTCCCATTTTGACGATGGCCTCATTGGAGATCTTCAAAAGATCATTCGTGCTAATGAGTCCACCTGAAGCTTTTTCTAGTCCTTCTTTAAGTTTCTCTGGAGCAATTCCTGCTTGTTGCGACAACAACTCAAATTGATTGTTGACTCGCTCGATCTGTTCTCCTTCTACTGTCAAATCAATGGCTTTTTTAAATGCGAAAGCAGAAACACCCAACGCTCCCAAGATGGGGGCGGCTACTGTCAGTCCTTCAATGAGTCCGGAAAGACTTTCTTCACTTCCTAATTTTTCAATAATCCCTTTGGCCTGAAGTCCCTTTTCTGTAAATTCAGCAACATCCAAATCGAGAAGAAATGATACTTTATCACTTTCATCAGCCATATCCTAAAGTCCTTTTGAAAGATCCAAATACACTTCTCATAATCAGTTGAGCGTCTGGACCGGCGGCATCGAGGTGCATCGAAGGAGGTTGAGGAGGAAGTCGATTCGGTTTATCTTGATAAATGATTGCGTTATATCGTGATCTAAGTTCTTTGTAGTACTGAAAGCTACTCTTAGAAGCCATAGAGATATCTAGAGTTTCTCTAAATTGAGCAGCTTCCATTTTTGTTGCTTCTTTATGCATCTTTCCAAATGCTTTCATGGGCATTTTTAAAGTCTGTTGATAATCCCATTTATAAAAGTAGCAGACAAAAGCAATCGCTGGAATTAAGGAGATTTCAATGGTGGAATCAATGGATTTTTTTTTTCATCCTTATCATAGAGTCCAGGATCTCCAGCTAATTGCCGCATGACGAGTTGAATGAGTTGATTCAATAAAAAGAAGGGTAATGACTTTAAATCTTCGAACTCAAAATCTGGAACCAAAGGATGGATGAGATCATAGTATTTATGGTAGACCTCATTCTGAGGTAGAGGGTCTCCTTGTGATCTTGAAGTTACCATTTCTAGAAGATTCCTATATGCAAGAGTAATTTGCATGTAGTTTTCTACTGAAACGTTATTGATCAAATAATATTTATTTTTAAACTTAAAGCCGATTTTTTCACCTACAAGAGCATCAAAATCACAGACAATCTTCATCTGTGGAATGGGTTCTGCTTGTGCTCTTGCAGGTTTAAATATCATTTTCCCTCTACGTATAGTTTGCGGCTGTCGTTGAAATTGCGTAACTATCTCCTACTGCTGCATGAGGAGATGCATCATTCACCGTGAATCCAATTTCGTTTCCGAAGGCTGAAAAGGAGACACCCACCGTTGCTGACCCCAGCGGTCCGGAAAGAGACCCATTGACATTGAATAATCCACTCGCGCCCGCTGTTACGCAAAGCAAAGTAATCGTTTCTGTCTTCGTAGCGCCGTTGTTCACGGTAATTCCCGTTACAGTATCAGCACCAACATTGCCAGTCCCAGCAGTAGCAGCGCCAGCAGAGGCGTTGACAAGACCGACAGATGGATCGCCATATAAACAAAATCGTGGAGGCTGAGTCGTAAAATCTGGGTAAACATCAAATGTCACTTTCAGTTTTTGTTGTTCGGTAGATGAAAAATCGAGCTGAGAACTCGGCATAGCCGTTGCCAAGTAAACATAGAAGTCAGTCGATTTATCTGAGTTTGTCTTGGAAAGAGGGTGAAGAATGAGTGGGCCCCCTAAAGCGGCCATATGTTGGCCTACTTGAGAGTCAAAATACATCATGGTGTTTCCATTTTGAGTGACTAGCTTATGCGCTGGAAAAACCACTTTCCAATTCGCTTTCAGCTGAACCTCATCCAAAGCGGTTTCTATAGTCACTTTGAACCCAGAAACGACGTTATCGATGATGGTATCTCCCAATTGATCTGCTTTGAGAGGAGATAACTTCTCTTCAATCTTGACAGTGACTTTATCGGTAGCTCCGAGATCGACGCCTTTATACGTCACTCGGCAGGGTGATAGCTCAAAATTACCTGGCGTAATCGTTGAAAAGCTGGTCGACATTTGGAATCTCCCTATTCCTCAATTTTTAAAGTTCCACTCCTCCTTGGAGAGAACCTACCTACTCATTCACTCTAAATTTTCAATATGATCTACGCTCAGACGTAGAGCCATTTCTTTTCTAAAGACCGAATCTTGAGCATTCTTTCCTTTGAGATTGACGATAGCGCTAAATTCACATGATTCGACCTTAGAAAATAACCTAACGTTACCATCCGCATTTGTCAAAGATACGAGATGCAAACATTGCATAAGCGCAGCTTGATATCTCCAAGCTTTGATCGTCAAGAGTCTCTCTAGACGATCCTCGACGACACAAGCAACCACGATCGAATCAATGGCATTGATATGATTACCATCGGATTTTAAATTCTTAATTTGTTGGTGTTCAAAGATCGTAAAAATAGCGGGTGGACGATATACATTAGCCGTCGGATAGATGAAATATTCCCTGGGAGGTTCCGTTGTTACTATCGGATCATTTCGCTCAGCTCTTAGACTTGCCAAAGCAGTTACAATGGTATTTTTAATCTGGGTTTGGATTAAATCAGTTGCGATTTCTGCGCCGTAATAGGCCCCCATGAGAAGTTATCCTTACTTTCCAATCAAATATTGTTTTAATGCATCTTTAAGTTTTGAAACACTTGCTGCAGAAAAGCTCATAAAAGGACGCTTCTCAGCCACATAGTCAGGATAATTAAAGGGTTTCCCTTCTGCATTAGTTCCGGACGTATCTACACTGATTTGCATAGAATAGGATTTAAACATGGCCCGATGATGGCTTATGCCCTCAAAAGGGGAACCTGGACCAATTACCGCTCCTGCAAGAGTACTAGTGCCAATGAGCATTTTTCTTCCTCCCCCAGGCCAAGATTTATAACGTTTCAATTTATGAGTTTCGTATTCCTTCTTCAAAGGAGCCCAAGGAGCGCCTTCGCTTGCATTTTGAGTCATGAATCTTCGGGTTTGAATTGCTTGATAAATCGGGTAAAGACGTGCGGAAGCTTTCGTGGATTGAGCACGAGTCAAAAGACCGTTCAGGCGGTTCTCGAGTCCATTTTCAGTGATTTCAATAGAAGTACTCAGACCCCACCTCCACCTCCCGGCATCGGTTTCACATTCCCTAACACAGAACCAAAAAGAGGCTGTAAAGACCTTCCTTGACGGGTATAGAACTCATCTCGGGCCTTGAGGGCCTCTTCTCTAAATGTTTCAGACATTTTCACATAGTCATCGGCGGGACCAGTTCCGGGCTTTTTAGGCTCGTCCTCTACGCGGTACATTTCGGAGAGAAAAGTCCTCCACCGAATAGCCATCTTGAGATAAGCTTCTGCTGCAGCATATTTTAAAGCGGATGGCTGAAGACCATTTGGAATGGTCGTATAATCCGTTGAACTTCCTAACCAGTTGGATGCAACAGAAAGAAAATCCTGAAGTTCAGTGTCTAAGAACCATTGAGAATAATAGGAAGCCTCAACTTCTGAACCATCAGAGGGTGCATTTATAAAAACAAATTCGCCAGTATCAGGATAATCTGCGGAAAATCCAGAGGCAGGCACAATAGTTCCATCAATATATACTCCTTGAGGGAGTGTGGCAGAAGTGAAATTTGTAATTCTCCTGAATTCGAAGGTCCTAAACATGAGATTAGATCCATTCACCTCGCCGAAGCAACGTTTTCTGGAGCTATATCGATCCGTTGGCCCATCCGAGACAAGTGTTCTGAGATCTGAGACTGCCGTAGACCAGGTCATGGTCGTCTTCCTTGTATGGATCCATACGAATGTGTTTCTGGGGGGTTATTACCCGTTACAGTTGTCGATGAAATTGTCAGCGCCCCATTGCAGTAGGTGCATTCACATTGCTGAGGAGAATAAACCTTTTGGCATTTTGGGCAAATCCACCCGTACTGTCCTAATGAATAGGAAATCATAGAGATTCACCTAGCTGTTCTAGGAGGTGCTCATAAGTAGAGTCCTTCTCGACGACCAGATGCCTTAATCCTAGCTTCCTCATGACTTTATGCCTCTCATAAGCTCGGTAGATTTCTTTCTCATTCCTGGGTTCATCTACCCAAAGGGGGCCCCCTTTTGCGTGAGGGTAGAATTTATCCACAAATCGAAATAAACTCTGCGTGACGTCCGGATAAGCCTCATCCGCTCCAGGAAACTTCGTCTTCCGGATGACCAGTTTATCTTGAGCAATTCTCTCTACGGGATAAAGAAACTGTTGTTTCTCCTCGTACTTCTGAAGCGCTCGCCTATGCGCCGCTGTTTCGGTCTCTTTAGGTTCTGAGTCCGGATAAATTTCTGCCATGCGTTGTTTTTTGGATTCAGGTGCAATGATCGTTCTTTTACTCATTCAATATCTCCCCGCGTAGATCTAAGATAAACCGAGATCTACGCGGGTCAATCATTATTGATTAACTTGTGACTGAGCCATCATTTCCTTGCCAACAGAAACGAGGGTCAATCCAATCTCCATTCCCTCTCATGACCAAACGGAATCGAATAATATCCCGATCAAAGGATTCTCCCGAGTTCGGAGCTTCCTGAATCACACTTGCGCTCTCTCTGACTTGCATGACAAAGCATGGCTTCGAATCATCAAGCAGGTACCAGGCATTACTTTGACCATCGATCACACCTGTGTTCTCAAACACAAAGCGAGATACTGTCAAAGCAGCAATGCTTTCAATCGGGTTGATCGCGAACGTTGCACCTGGAGTTCCTGCGGTTCCGCTAGGTACCGAAGGATAGAAACTGCTGTTCAGGAGAATCGCAGCGCTAAACCGATTGAGAGGAGATACAATCAATCTCTTTGGGTCCACATTCATGAGGAGCCCTAACAAGTTTCTTTGGTTCATGAGACCGATGAAACCGTTTTGAATCCCAGTCTGATTCAAAACTGTAAAACTGGTCGGACGGTTAGAACCTCCTCCTTGAAAAGGAGCAGAAGAAGACGTGAACGGATAGTTTGCTTCAGTGGAAGGTTTTGTTTCAGTATTCGGAATCACGAGGCCTGCATAGCTTGCCTTGACTCCGCCCGTGAAAACACCGGCAAGTTTCGCGTAGGCAATAACTTCCCAAGCAAGTTTAGCATATTCACCGAGCAAACCACTTTGCTTTGCAAATTGCCCCGTTTGGTCATCTTCTAAAAGCTCTCGCTCAACGGCATAGATCTCACCGTATTTACGATTGATGAGCTTGATATCTAAGCCAGCTGCAGTGCTTTCACTGAAAGGCTCCTGCTTACCAACTTCCCGCATAAACGTAATTCCATGCAGAGGTGCATAGAGTTCCGTATCGCGAGTGGAGTTTACAGTGGAAGTCCAGGATTCAAAAGTCGTAGGAACCGTATCATAAGAGTTGTTCACTAGCTGCTGAATCCCAGCGCGAAGGACCTGGGTAAAAGAGGTTGCGGAATCCGCTTCTCGAAGAGCGGACCCTACGGTTGCATGACCGAGTTTGTTTGCAACCTTATTCCAGCTCCATTTGTTGTCACCTACTGGAAAAGCTTTTCGATCAGCCCAATCGAATCCATACTTTCTCTGAAAGCTTTCTCGGTAGGATTTCACCTCGGCACTTTGCCAAAGGTTTTCTCGGAGTTGCTGTTTGTTTTCGGGTTTAGAACTATTCACGAGAATAGTTTCTCCCTTATTGTTCGTCCAAGAATTGCTCTCGGACATTTTTTGAATTTGATCCAAGTTAAGTAAACTCATATCGTTCCTTCCTTAGAATTTGAGAGTCGAATTCGGATAAACTGCGCCCAATAGAACATCTACTTTCTGACCCGCAGCAGAAGAACTCAAAGATCCTTGAGTCCCCGTGTAAATTCCGATCTGAGAAGTTCCGTTAGCAGTCGGGCTCACGTGCTGAGCGTCGGTATTGGATAAGTAGACAGCTGCTCCAGGAGCCAGCGTGCTTCCCGTGTCCAAAATCAACGTCGCAACGACGTTGTAAAGGGGGCCAGCCATATCTGAAAGACCTTCAGACGCATCTACTGCTGTTCCCTGATAAGGAGATTTAGGAACACCACTCACCACGGTATTGACAGCAACACCCAAGAAATTCGCAGAATTCCCGGTAGCAGCTGCAATCAAGACTTTGTTTGACGTATCAAAACAAAGAAGATCGCCTTGGTTATAACTGACAGAAGTACTTAAAACGGGAAGAGCACTCGCGAAGATCGACTTAGCTTGTGCGCCTCCTCGGATGACATTATTAATCGGCGTAGTAGCCATACTTTAAACTCCCTTTTAAAGTGTTAACGTAAACAATCTGAGAAGTTTACTTTTCCAGTAGAGCTTTCAGATTCACGATAATTTGATTTTTCGGTTAAAAAGACGTCTGATTCCGTTCCGACTTCTTCGACACCGGCATCAGCAGCTTTCAAGAAAACTTTCCACATCTCGTCAATGTGAGGTTTAGATTTAGGTGTTCCTAAAGCTTCGCGGAATTTCTTGGTGAAAGCGTTAGAACGCTTGGATTCTCTCATCTTTGAATCCAGATAATCTCTCAGCTCATATTGCTTGACGCTTTCTTTTAAACGAGCAACTTCCCCATGAAGCTGGATATAATCCGATTCTTTCTTAGCAGCAGGTCCATCTCCTTTTGGAGCAGGAGGAGGGGATTGAGCTTCTTTCTTCTCTGCTTCGGACTCAGCTTCATGTTCTGATTCACTGGCCTGTTTACATTGAGCCATCTTCTTACCAATTTCCATAGCCATCTTGAGATGTTTTCCAGCGGCTTCATAGGCTTCTCCGTGCTCCATCCCGCCTTCTTTGTGGGCTTGATAGGCATGTTTTGCCATTTCCATCTCTTCTTGATCCGCATCATCTTTGCCCAAGTATTGCTTGATCATTTTGGCAAAGAGCGCTTTGTCTTGATCTTCATCAGCATGATCAGGCTTTCCAGCAGACCCTGGAGCCATCGCGGAAGCATCCGCAGCACCATCCTCGTGGTGTTTTTCATGCTTTTCAGATTCCCCTTCGGATTCAAAAAACTTCCTTGTTTTACCCATACTTTTCTCCATTTCTAGCATTCTTAAGATTTTCCCACCCGCACCAGCCTTGGTCACGAGATCAACGGATTGGGCTTGAGTCAATTCATTGACGATATTGATCTCGCTAATTCCTTGTGTTTTCGCTTCATTCAACTTCTCAATCACCGAGGGTGAAAGCTTTTGAGATTGAAGGAATGCATCGATCTCAACCTGACTTGCCGAACCACTCGCATTGATCGATAGTCCAACAAGATCTGATTCTCTAAACTTTGTGGAGTAATCTATAGAATTTGTCAAAAGACTCATTGCCCAATCTAAAGAGATGGAATTGCCAATACAAAGATTAGCGACTAGAGTTCCAGTTCCATCATCGGATTCTTCATACTGGATATTTTCATAATATCCGAGAATATCTCGAGTGGATCTTTCGGGTTGAACTTGTTCTTCGATTTCGGTGGGATGATCGGCGTAGCATTGAATCCCCTCAAAGATTTTAGACTCCGCCGCCTTTTGAAGGGCTTCTTTTGTGTAAAAGAATCGATCTTTAAAATTCCCCATTCCTTCTTCAATGAGAATGACTTGAAAGGTATGGTTCTTAAATGGGGAGTTATTGGATTCTTTGAATTTGAAGGACTCTTTTGTTTTTCCCCGAAGAACAGCCGTTTGAGTGGAACCGGAATCTGCTTCATTCCCAGTTTTGGGAGAAGGTTTTACATTTTTGAGCTTGCTATAAAGCTTCAATGGAAGCGTTGAGATATGGACTGCTCCCGAAGGATATACAATCCCATGTTCTTTAGTCATTGGATACAATGCCCCCACGCATTCTAAACTCCGACTTAGGCCAAACATTCACGGTGATTTTGATTCGAGTGTCATGTTGATTACTGCTCCCATCCATGGGTTCAGCAATCGGCTCCATCTCGAGTTGAGAGCCATTAAAACCTTCATTCCGGGATATGTCAAAAAGCTTGGAAAGAGTTCGACACTCATATTTCCCTCTCCAATAGTACACAATGGAAGCGACTCGTTCTTTGAAGAAGGTATTGTGATTGTCGATGCACTCAAAGATTTCGTCTGGATTTTGACGATACTTGTCAGGATTTTTTTTAAATTCCTCGAACGTTGGAAAATTCGTGTGCTGATGAAGCCATTCCATTGCTCCTGAAAAATCGAGATCTGGGTCCATCGTGATATTGGGATTGTCAGAAGTGAGTGTCATTGATCCTCGCGGTTTTCTTTTCTTCCGAGGTGAGACCTGCAACTCCTACTTTGGATGGGTCCGCATCGTCGGAGGGAGACGCTCCAAAAGGTGAACTTCCTTGTTCAGGAGGAGCAGTTAAGGGTTGAGGAATTTCAGGGAGTTCTTGCTTCATCTCCTGAATTTCCTTTTCATAATTGAAATTCTGGAACTGGAATTCTTTTGCAGCAGCAGAAGCGGCTCGTTGAGGACTGATCCACCTTTGAGCCTCAGCAAGCGCTAGATCTTTGAGCTTCTGAGATCGATCTTGAGTAATAATCTCAGGGAACATGGCATTGCAGTCAACATTGGGGAGGCCTGCTTGCTCCATGCAATAGGACCATAATTTTTTCAAAATCCTCTTGAGAACTTCGCGCCTTTTCTCCATCTTCTTAGCTACGGGTTCTGTGGCAACTAAGGCTGAAGCTTTTGTGGTTCCACCGGACAGGTGAGTGCCGAGGTATGAGACGGGAATCCCTACCCCGGCACACACCATGCTGAGCGCGAGTGCGAATGCATCTGAGTTAATATTGGATGAGCCAGTATTGGCCTGATATTGACGCTTGATCTTGGTTGAATGAACAAACTCAGATCCAGCAGGTGGGATGGTTCCAAGACTCGCTTGGTCTTGAATATAGTTGTCAATATCAGTTTGATCTCCATCGATCTCAGTATCGATTGCCCATGCAGCATTCTTCTGAAGAGCGATCAATTGGAAATCAACGATATCTCTCAATCTTTTTAAATAAGAAAGAACGGGAAAGTAATCCGATCGTCCGCGCTTTTCATTGCTGACCGAGTTCACTTTGAAGTGAAGTATTTGATCGGCCATAATGGTGCGATAAATAAATTTCAGGGAGGGTTGAGTACTGGCCTGATCCATAGGTCGACCATCTCCGACTCCACTAGTGAACATCTGCCATTGAGTAGGGGTAAGCCACACATAGAAAAGCGGCCGAGTAATATCTTCGGGATAGGTCACGATCTCAACAATGTTCGAAGGATCAATCAGTCTCACCCGAGGAATAATCCCCATCGGGATGGTGTCGCCTGCATTCAAACGGTAAATAATTTTGTCCTGATTATGAGGGAGTTTCCAAAGCATAATCTCGCCATAAATGGAGATCTCATCACAGATTTGATCCATTTGGAGTTGAAGGTCATTCACTTCCTCAAAAGCTTTCCAAGCAGCGGCCGCGAGCTTCCCTTCAGGAGTGGTTACGTCGCACTGCATTTCGTATCCATTCCCAATCACGAAATCTCGAGTGATCTGGACGATGGCCTTCGCGATCGGGTCATGGTGATAAGCGAAGAAACACTCGGAGTGCATCCGAATATAGTCTTGATAATAATAGAGATTTTTAAAGAACGGACCACCGAGCAAGGGGGTGAAGTCCGTTCCTACCCCAAATCCGATTCCCGCATTGGGAGAAAAATCAGATGCAAAAAAATTGGACTCCCTAAATTTGATTTGATCGAGCCGATCGCTTTGAAAGGCTTCTAAGAATTGAGACTTATTAACGCGCTTAGTCTTCCATCCTTCTTGGAACCCAATGACTTTCGCATCGAGTTCATACTGGGGATTATTCTTTAAGCATTCTAAGAGTTCTGCGGTGGTATGAACAGAAAGAGGATTATTTGGATCATAAGGTTTGAATGAATCATCAAACTCATAATTCTTAGGATTATAGACATTCTTCGTTAAGACCTTGGAACGAAGAAGTTTTTCTTTTTTGTTTTGAGCTTCGAAAGCTGAGTCCATGCTTCTTATAGGGATGAACCAAGCTCAGGATTTATGCAAATATGGGGAGTACTACTTCTCGCCTCTAATCTTTGCTAGGGCTTCTGCAATCCATTCCTTTGGCAATGTAATTAGATTTATGAAGCACTGATCTGAGAATGATGCTATTCCCATATTAGAATTGCAGTTTAAATCTATTTTTTCCAAAATCTCAACAGCCACAGCAAGCTTCTCACGGAGGTGGTCGCGTTCTTTTTCTATGTCTTCAAATTCATCGCAATCCGATTGCCAAGCTAACCTGAGCCTGTCAATCTCAGATAGAAACATTTTGTAATCTTCATACCAAGAATCGGGATGTCCAGCAGATCCATTGTCCAAAAACTTCCTAATCTCTTTCTCTCTTTCAGGACTAAGCATTCTCGTCTCGGATCTTGGATATGGCGTTTTCAGCAATTTTCCACTGAAGGGTTGAATGTCCAGTTACTTTCTTAATCTTCTCAAGAGAATCGAGGAGCTGATCGCGTTCTTTTAAAACTTCCGCAGTGTCTCTCAAACTGTTTCGATAGTCATTTCTAAGCCTATCGATCTCTGCGAGGAGGATTGATTCAATATCCAGAGCATCAATCTCTTCGTCCCATAGCTCAACCAGTTCATCGTTTATTGCATCCGTTGGTGGTAGCCTGCGTAAATAGATATATCTCCTAATCTTCTGTTCAACTTCATGTGACAGCATTTTATCCTCGAAGCTTATTACTTAAACAAATGAGTTGTTTTACGACGTCATACAAAGAACTGGTTCCAAACTCTATATCTCTCGCTGCCTGATCAATTCCTTCTAATGCCATACCCATATTTTCCTCAAGGTTTTTTATTCTCAACCTAAGCTTGTTAGATGCCCCGTGAGAAAAACACTCTAAATCATATTCTTTTTCTGGATCGCAGCTACACAAGCTCATTTTTCACCTCGAATCTTGGATAACTTATGTAAAGCCTCGCGCCCCATAAACGATCTATGCTCATCTAATAATTCGTTAGCTAGTTTAAGCTTCTCTCGGAGCTGCTCGATCTCATTCAATCTTCCAAGGGCAATAACGAGTATCTCATTTAAGTTAGCTCTCAATCGGTCGATCTCTGCGAGGAGTTCTGACGGCCAGCCGTCCTGCATCCATGCATTCACAATAGAGGTTCTATATCTAATCTCTTTCTCTCTTTCAGCAGTCAGCATTGTTATCCTTTCACTTTCACACAAAGAGTAGACTGACAAGAGCAATTGAACCAGTACATATTTCCATATTCAATTGTTTCCTCTGGAAGAGAGGAATGTTTTTTCCCGCAGCAAGAGCAGTCCTTTTTTATTTTTAAATTTTTTCTCAATTTTGAATCTATTATTTTTCCAATGTTTTTATCCATAACTCTAGTATAATAAACTTAGAAGTCTATTACTAGATGTGTCAGGAATGACACATGTCAATGGGTATCTACCAATCCTTCTTCACTTCTTTATAGATATAATAAGTAGTTACTGAACAAGTAAGCCATAGCCACAGGATGAAGACTAAAAAGTAAATTTCACGCCATTTCACAAAGATCCATATTTGAAAGCTATCCATAAAGAGGAAAAAATAAAACACATCCAAAGAAAATCACTGACAGAAATTCTCATAACGCCTCGTGTTAGGTTCTTATATCCTCAAACTCGATGATTTCTGTCTCTTTCTTTTTTGTCGAGCGGATTCGCCCCGGAAGGGCGAACCGCAACGGGGTTAAGGGGGGTACCCCCTTATTCCCGTTTGAAAGGCACACGTGTACTCTACTGGTAAGGAAAATTCCCTTTTTCTTTACCGAGCTTCCTTGTTGAAGTTACTTCAAAACTTTCGTCCAACAAGGAGGGATAAAATCCCATGTCCGAAAAAGATTCCAAAGGCGTTCCGCTAGATGACTTCGATGGATATCCATGAGTCCACCGCCCTCACTCATCTAGTGCACTGAGGTTCGCGTGCCTGGTCGTGTCTCAGCATGACTGCTGTCGCACGTTTTTTAACGGTCCTAAAAGAACCTTTTTCGACCACAACTTTTTTATTGTATTGACGCTGTCCGCGTGAGATACGATCGCTCGTATCTTTTGTTGTGGTAAACGAAGATATACACAAGGGTTCGATCACAAGTCGAACCCTTTTTCTTTTTGCACGATTTTTTTACAATCATTGACAAGTTATGTTAAGTATAAGATCGAGCAAAGCGGCGTATGAACACGCAATACTCTCTGGGGGCCTAAAGTATCCTTAAGGCGGCTACCCCATGAACAGGGAGCAGGGAGTTGGATACCGCTTTGCTCACCTACCCGCTCTTTTTTTGATGCTGGTGCCGGTCGGACGGGTAGAGCGTGCAACGAGGTAAATCGGGAATACATACTCACCGGGCCAGCGTGAACACGCGATACTTATTCTTTTATTCTCTATTTCTCCAATAAGGTCCGGTTGGCGACCGTCTTGTGTCGCACTGGTGTCGCTTTCTTGTCGCATCGGTGTCGCATTAACTCCGGACTCTTCCTGATATTTGTCCCAATTACAGATGGTTATCAAAGATCTCCGTGTCGCGGTTTCAATGCGGATACTGTCGCGTGACGCAAGCGCACGTAGTGCCTTAGCGATTGCGTCCTCAGCCCATTTTTGCTAACAGGATATGCGTACTTAGACACATAGTGTTAAGGATTGTTCATGATACTGACTCCTGAAAGAGAAAAAGAGATTCGGGAAATAACCATCCATACCGAGATGAGCAAATTTCCGCCTTTGCAGATCAGAGATGAACTTCTTGCAGAGATCGATGCTTTGAGGAAATTATTGAATACCACATGTAAGATCATTATTGACAAAGGCCCAGACCCTGACCCTATTTGTATGGCATATGACTTAGAAGTTCTTAAAAAGGCTAAGCTTTTGCTAACAGGAAAAAAAATTACTTAAGAATTCAACCAATCCCCAAACTCCTTCCAATTAGCTCCCTGGACTTCGTCTGTAGAAGACACAGGGGCGATATCGCAACGGCAATAAGGGTGAGCAGGAGGACTTGTCGCATCGCATTCATCCTTATCCAATTCCCCGGTAGAAAGCATCTGCTCAATTTCACTTGTGGTTTGACCATTTCTAGGCAAACAACATTCATCACACGTCTTCTTATCGATAACGGCAACCCAGACAAAATCCTTGACTCCTAAATCTTGTGCTGCATCAATTTGGCCATCCCTGACTTGTTGAACAAAATCATCAGTCATCTCCTGTTCGAGCTCCCAGTCATACCGAAAATATCCGGCCTCCTGATCATAGGTTGCCGCCTCCTGATCGAACCTGGACGGTGGAAGCTCGGTATCCTTGTAAGCCTGGACGGCTAAGTCCCAGTCGCTATCGTTCGTTAAACCAGCATAGAAATCGAATTCCTGATCTTCTTCAGAATCATCCTTTTTCCGGTCGGACTCTATGACTTTCTTCAAAGCACGAGGCGGTGCCTTATATGCAAGAATCTTCGGGTATGAACTCTTCACCGCGTCCACGATCTCCTTGGGTGAGAGTTCTCTGACGATAGCCGACTTAAATGATTTTACAATGCGATGCTTGAGATTTTCTAAGGCTAACCAAATTCGTTTATCGAGGCTTTGGCCGCTTAAAGTAGGAGTAGACATTTGTTGACGGATCTTTTGTTTAAAATCCATCGAGGTCATGCTCTTCGTTTTTTGGGTCGCCCTAGCGACCGCTTCTAGTTCGGATATGTAGGTGAGGATATAGGAAGCTTTCCTCATTCTGATCAATCTCCGCTCTAATTCAGGAATCAACGAGTGAAATTGGTAATCCAAATATTGATTGATCTGTCTAGAAAGATAAGCCAAGTGATTCACACTCATCTGATCTTGGATTGCCATATGAGACACAAAACCAGTTATTTTATCGAGTGCCTCAAAAAGCATTCTCGAAAGATCAGTCTGAGTGTGAATCAGGATCTTTTCAAGCGCTTGATTCCGATCTTGAGTAAACTTCTTGTATTTTGTGGAATCGTGAAGCGTTTGATGCATAAATAATTAATATTTCAAAAATCCACTGGCAACTTGTCGAGACACAATGTCAGCCAATGAATTAGGACCCGAACCTAGATCAGTGCCATAAGAAGCTATTCCTATATTGGATTGCATAAGATTGACATAGAAAAAAAGATTTTGTGTGATTGTCACTGCATCTGCGGACAAAATCGAAACAAAGCTATTGGCTGGAACCGTGTAGCTCCCGATCACAATCCCTAAACCAGTCTGATTATAAATATCAAATGCATCTGTCATATTTCCCCCTTTTAGTATTCAAATCCAATTAACATACAGGATACAGTACTCGATGTACTACTCAAAACTTGGGATATGCCTATTTGTTGACCCCCAGCTATTTCGATCCCATCGGGGATGTCTATAGTCACACTTTGTCCGGTTCCAGCAGCAGCAGTTCCAGGAGTCGAAGGAATATCCGCATTAATCACAATCCCAGAAGAAGCTGAAACGGACGCTGCTGATCTTACTCTTACTCTTCCATTGACTGCAGTAGTAGTTGAGGATTTACTAGTCGCAGTAAAAGAGGTGAGCCTGAGAGTCTTTCCAGATGTGACCGTATAGGAGGTTCCAGTAGTTACAGTTCCCGCACTATTGATGTTCATGGTCACTAAGGCTTCCGAGGTAACACCCGCAATCGCATCGATGTAAAATGTTTTATAAACTCGGCCTGAATCTTTATAATCTTGAACACTGGCCGCATTAGTCCCTTGAACTCCTTTAGCACTGATGCTCATCCTCTTCCAAGGAGAAACTCCATCTGCGAGTTGGGTTGCATTTCGAGTTTGGTCTAATAAAGCAATAGCGAATGTATTTAAAGTAGGAGTTGTTGAAGTGGTAGAGCCGCCGTTTAAAGAATGGATTCGAACTGGCAAAAGCGTATTATTTGGAGTTAAAAGACCGCTCACAGCAACGGGAATAGAGAAATTATCTACATACCAAATAATAGCTTGCCCGAGTATCAGGACAATATACGCGTGCTGTAATCCATCGGTTGGAATTGTCAAATTTTGCGAGAAAGTAAGAACATCAGAACCGTAAATGACTGCTCTTAAAACGCCTCCCGTGGTTACTTCAAATCCGACACCATCCTTAATGGGATTGGTCGTACTATAAGAAGTTCCTTGGGTAGCGAACCCCCAAAATCGATGATTCCCTGTTGCAATGGGAGTTGCTTCTAATTGAACCCCGATAGCAAAAGTATATTGCCCAGTTAATGCGGAAGTATCAAACGTGGGTTGAGAACTGATTTGAGCCGCATTATTCGCAGTGGTACTTACCGTGAAAATGAGTCCGGAGGTTCCGTTTTGAGTCACCGTACCTGAACCTGCAAGTACAGGAGCATTCCAACGATTCGTGGTGTCTATGACGGTTCCATTCAGAGGATCACTAAAGACCATTGTCGCTGGAACCGATACATTCAGACCCGTTGGGGTAACAGAAGCCTTAGTCCCTGAAACCGCATCGGCAATACTCACTGCTCCAATGGTATTGGTTCCAGTAGGTACTGGACTGTTGGGAGATAATGCGATCACGAAAGAAGGATCTGAGGCTTGTGCAGCCGTGCTAGCAGCTTTAACAGCAGCACTATTACCTCCCTGAACAATCTGAGTTTGTTGATTCCCGTTCGTTTGATTAGAAGAAGTAGATGCGCCCGTAGGTAATGGAAGAGAGGCCGCACTCACGGGTTGAGTTACCCCTGACCCATCTACGGGGACTCGCCCAGAAACGAGAGCAGGGGTTTTAGTATCGATACTCGAGAGCGAGGTATTTCCAGTAGTCTGAAGCGAGGAGGTGGACGCGCCGCTTGGAAGGGGAAGCGCCGCAGCTGAGATGGGCTGAGTTGTAGTTCCTGTAGGATCTGTCCTTACAGGATGCGAAGGAGTTCCTAAAACATTCGTTCCATCAGTCATCTCAACTGGCCAACTATTCGCCGCTGAATTTGGAGTTCCTTGATTAGCAGTCACCGTACCTGATACAGGCTGAGTTGGGCTATTCGGAGATATTGCCACCACGAAGGCTGGGTCACTCGCTTGAGGAGCCGTATTCCCACTTTTAACCGTTGCTAAATCCCCTGTATTTCCGCTTTTAATTATAATTGACATATTACATCCCTAATATATTGATTAAATATCTTCCCCAACTATTTTGCGGAGCGAGCGCAATTACATCAAAGCTCACACCAGGAATGATATTGGTTGCATAAGCTTGAATATCTTCAACGACAACATCACTTGGATCATGATCAGGAGTTGCTCCAGAGAATGCATTACACACAATTACAGAATTACTCTGTACCCAAGATGCGCTTACCGTAGTGCTCGCCAGATCTCCCTCATTCCCAGAAGGGAACCCAAAATCCACAGTGACTTGATAGGAATAGGTAGTAGTTCCCCCTCCACCTGAAGAGCCCACCAAATCCAAAGTTCCGGTAAAAGGGTTATATTTGAAGCTCACGTTTTAGTTACACTCACAAGTTGAGACTTGGTTGAATCTGAATAAACGACAGTAATTGTCGATAATAAGGTTGTAGCCTGATAATATTGGTATACTTCTGTCACCGTATCGGGATAGCTGGCCGTCAATGAATCAGCATGCACCGGGGGAACAAACGGACCCATCAAACCCACAGGAAGTGGAGTGGATTCTTGGATATCATTCCCAGTGCCGTCCGGACCCCAAAGAAGCTTTCTTTTGACGGTATAACTATCATTGATTTTATCCGCTTGGATCAGCGACTGGATATCTTTCGAGATGATCGTGGTCACGCATCCCAGAGTAAGGAAAAGTCAGGTTTTATGCAAATTTCTGGAGAACAATCAAGGCTTCGTGGCCAGCCGGAATGAATTCTAAGATATTAAATCCATTAAGAATAATTTGACTTTCAAAGAAAAATTCTTCAAGCGCAATAAAATCCCAACAATGAAAATGGATGTGGGGTTTATCCATCAGTGACTGATAGACACGGTCGTCGAGTTCAACTCCACGTAACCTATCTACATCCCTAAAATACTCGCGGTAATGTTCGCCTAAATGGAGTTGATAAGGATTTTTGTACTCTTCGATGACATGATCGAGAGAAGTGTTCACTCTGTTTCGATCAAATGTTTGATCTCGAAGAGGAACAGCAAGATAGGCATATCTTCCTTTTTTTAAAACCCTGAGCCAATTCTTGATTCCTTCAATCGGATTTTGAAGATGCTCAAGCACATGAGAAGAGAAAAGGAAATCCATCGATTCATCGGCAATCGTTTTCAGATAGTTCCCGTCATCTAAGACATGGACATCTACGAACGGCTTATGACACATCTCGGGATATTGTTTTCTCAAAGTAGCATGGTCAAATAAGTCGACTTGCAAGACTTTTGTGAATGGATCTAAAACTGGCCATGGGTTATGGAGGCCAGCAATCTCAAGTCCAAATCCTTTAGGTCCGTACTTCTTTGAAAGATCAAATCGGTTCATTAGTGGGGATTCTTTCTTTGTTCACGAGAACGTTCATTATCCTCAAAACACCAACCACACACTGGTTTAGATAGTTCTTCTGGACAATCTGGGAAGTTATTCCTAAAATCTTCCATCGCCTCCTCATCCGAACAATCTTTTTTGTACGTCTTTTTACATAGATAACAAGTGAAGTACTTGCTCATATATTCCCTCAAAAAGGTGAATAGAAAGGATAATTCTCTTGTCTACATTTCTCCATGATATCGTGATTCTCAGGCCGATTGGATTCCTGTTTTTTCCATTCCCAGTACTCACGCGTGTCGCCATTGTCAGGTTTAAATTCAGTTGCACCTTCAGACCCTAAGTGCTGATAGATCTGATTCGGAATGACGTAGTACTGAAGCCCTAACTCAGTCAAAACTCTCTCGCATCTTAGAGTCCATTCGACATCTCCCCAACCATACATACCAAAGTCTTCACGCCAATATCCGACCTTTGCAAATAGATCTCGTCTAAAGCATGGAGTTTCCATAGGCATTGCTCTTAAGATCGGCAATCCATTGACGATTTCGATCTCTCTAGACTTACGGTAGCGCTCTTGAACTCCTTCAATAGGAACCGAATACATTGATGCCATTCCTGTATTAGGAATAGTCTCGACATAAGTCATGAACGTCTTGAGCCAATTATCGGGATAAAGGCAATCGCAACCGAGTAAGATCATCCACTTGGATCTGCAGAGGGACATGCCCGTGTTGTAACCTCGTTGCATCCCAGTGTTTTGTTTAAACTGGCATCTTACTGTAGGACCATACTGATCCATTATCCATTCCATCTCATTGAGTTGACCAGGCTCACTCCCATTATCGACCCAGATGAGTTCATCCCACTGATGACCAGCATTATTCAGACTGTGCTTTATTGTCTTTTCTAAAACGCTGGCTCGGTTCCAAGTCAGTAGCACTAGAGATACAGTGCTCATATATTTTTTGAATTCCTTAAAGGAGTTACTTTTAAAGATTTTTCAAATTCTTTAAGATCATGTTGCATAGGACTTCTAACAACAGAAAGATCTTTCATCCATTTCATGATCTCACTTTTTAACCATACTACCCTCCTAGGTCCCAGCTGACGCGACAATGGAAATCTTCCAGACTTCATCCATCTCCATAAAGAAGTACGATTAAGACCAGGGATTATTGTTTTTAATTCTTCAAATGTTAAAAGTTCTTCACTCATCTCAACAATATCCTCATCTTCCCCGGTCGCTCACGGAACGTGTCTGAATAATAGCATGCAGGATATCCAGCAGCATCGCTCGCATGAGTCGCAAGAGGGTCTGATTTGTCCAAAAATGCTCCGTCCGCACCTTGTTTCCATTTGACACGTTCACAGTCTCTTTTCAAGTACTTACATTTGATTGGATGATAGGTAAGATTGACTGATCCATCAGCTGCTCGCATGAGCGAGTTCATCGTATTGATTCGGTCTTTGACTCCTGGATTTTCTTTTGGAGTCAGGTCCTCAAAGAGGATGGAGTGATCTTTGAGGACCTTCTTAATGATAGCATAATCTGTTTGTCCTACAGCAGAAGTTCTTCTTGCATTTCCACTCGCATCTCCAATGAGGATCACATTAGGCCTTAATCCTTGAATCTGAGAATAAAACCGAAGAACCTTCTGTGCGAGTACGGTAGCGCATTGCTCTGTGTCAGTATTTTCTAAAGCAATCTCATCTCCAAAATGAATATGGTTTCCTTGTCTTTGGGCAATCTCCCAGCACATAATTCCCACGTTGAAGTCTAACCCTACGATGAGAGGTAAATATGGATTCCACTCCATCCCTCGGACTGCAAATGGATTTTCTACTCGCTGGTTATGAATGCCGTGATTCTTGTAAGCCTTGCCTGCACCGATCTCACGAAACTCTGCAAGAATTTCTTGAGCAAATACATCCTCTGACATGGTTGCCCGAGCACTCTCGATTTCTTCTTGAGTCCACCACGGAGCTTCTGTACTTGGTGCGTGAAATACCGACCACTCATCTGGATGAGATAGCGCGAAATCATAGAGATCCTTGAAATGGTCAAAGCCGTTCGATGTAGAGAGAAAATCACACCATCCTTTGCGTTTAGAAAGCATGGGCCGAATGATCATAGGCCAGAGATCCTTAGGCTGTTGTCTCATCTCATCAATGATCGCACCATCTAAAGTCTCTGCTCGAAGGTCCTCAAAATTCTTTCCGGACTTAAAAAAGATCGTGGACCCATTCATGAGTTGAATGGATCGCTCAGTTTTATTCATCCCCGCAAGTAATCGGGTTTCTCGAAGCATATTGAAATGTCTTCGAAAGGCGATCGTCGCTGCTGAATAAGTTTGCAGTATGTACCAATAAAGTCCATGAGGTCTTCCCTGTAAGGGTTTGTAAATCATCTTGTCGATTCCGTAAGTCGTCTTTCCAGATTGACGACCCCAACAAGCAATATTAAATCGGGCTTTACTTTGACTGATGCGTTTCTGAGGAGGCGTCCTCCGACGCATATGCAGAATCATACTTCATCAATACTGTCTTCTTGTCTGGATAGATTGTATCGATGGATCTCATGAAGGAGTTTAGGTTTTCCAATGAGTTGAATGACTCCTTGCTCATCATAAGTGAGATCTTCTAAAGGATCAAAACCATGATCCACCAAGATTTGCCAACGTTCCCTATAATATCGTCGCTTTTTAGCTCCGTGGAATCGATGCTCAATGAGTGTAGGAACATAACCTATAATGCCGTTCGTATACCGATAAGCTCTCTTCTGCCATTCGCATAGTCTTTTCTTAAAACCTTCGCTCGTCTTATCGTGAATAGAAGTTTGAACCTCATTCACCAGGCCAGCGGCCATATGATGATCTCCAGAACCTAAAATTGATCCATCTTCTAATCCGCGAAAAGCTTCATAAGCGCCGCGAGTGCAGGCCCATGCAAATCCGGGATGCCCAAAAACATAAGCCTCATTCGGTCTTTTTTGTCTTCTAATCCCTCTCGCAATCAGAGAACCAAAGCTTGTGTGCTTCTCTAAAACAGTTCCTTGTGGGCCCAGATCTAAGCAATCTTGCCAAGGCTGAATCACGGAATAATGTTGAAGTTGATGCAATGCCTCTTGCGCCCAGTTCGCGTCTCTCCAAAAGACATCACAATCGGACCAACAGAGGTATTTCCAATCTTTAGGAAGAAGATGTTTGACTCCCAGATTAATTAAATTCTCTTTAATCCAAATGGGAGAGTGAGTCCTAACTTGGAGGTTCCGGGGATTTTCCGCGTAGGTGACCTCGTGATGTCTATCATTAAAAGCAGCTTCCACTGTATAGACAATGACGTTTGGGGTTGCTTCCAAAGCCTTTAGCCATTCTCGATACAGTCTGTATCTCGAGTGATATCTCACATGATTGGAGATCGCTCCGACCACATGAAGTATATTGTCGGTCTTTAGTTCCGGTTTCCTAATCTGATTGTTGATTTGTTGAATCATCCTTGACCTCATCTGCCCATTGTACCTCAATTACTTGAGGTGGAGATTCTTCTTGAACTGCATATTCAACAGCTTTTCGTTTTGGATAAATGTACTGGAGAATCTCGATGTAGATTCTTGCTTTTGAATTCACGAGATTAATTTGGTCTTCCGCTCCATAAGCAACGATAGCTTCCAATTCTTCTAAACAAGCCTTGAGGCCTGCAACTGGATCGAGGCCTTTTTCTTCGAGTTGATCTTGCAAAAGAAGAGTTTTCTTATTCGGAGTCCCCTTCTTCCTTCCTCCATATTTTTGTCTTTTCTTAGGAGTTTCCATGTAAAACCTGACTACTGTAGACGCCTACCCTTAGACTTACAATTTCCGCATTGAGGCTTTTTTTCATAATATGGATTAGAGAGAGTCAGCATTCGTTTGCAACTCACGCATTCTTTTGTTCTGCATTTCTCACAAAATCCGGATTTATGTTGTGTTTTATTCGTGCATGATTCAGTCATGCATGAATCATAAATAGTTGGATCAAACACATTGCTTTTTTCTTTCATCCATCAAATTCCTTTTTGATAGAGCGGACAATTATTTTTACCTTTTCTACAACGTTTATTGTTATGTTTATGTTTATTTTTTCTTTGCCATTCTCTCTTTGCTGAATTGCTTTTTTCTGTATTATTTAAACGCCATTCTATAGATAATGGTGTATTTTTTATTATAGTACATTCCTTACATGCCGACCTAAGTCCAAATTTACCTAATTTATTTGTGAAGGACTTGTTCTCGTAGAACTCAGATACAATCTTAATTTTATGGCATCGAGAGCATTCCTTTCCTTTTGGCATTATACTTCTCCCACTTTTCCTTGTTGGCTTCGTAGTAGAGACGTTTTTCTTTTTTGAGTCTCTCTTTATGAGTTTCACGGTATTTTCTTCCGTATTCAAGCACTTTGTCCCGGTTCTTGAGTTTCCATTCTTTTGTGGTCATCTTCTAATCCTTTTTTCAGTTGTGAAAGATGCCACATTCCTGTCAATTGATTAAAAGGATCTTTTTTATTTCTCTCAAAAGAGGGATGGAAGATAGATTCAAAAATAGTCGTTCTTATTTGATTGACTACTTTTATATCATATTTTGCTTGAATCTCTTCTCGGCCGTCTTCAACATATTTTTTAATCTGATTCTCTGGCATTGCCATAACTTGTTCACAAGTATCAAAGAAGGATTTTGCATTATCGACTTCATAGGTTGCGATACCTGAATGTTTCCACTCAGGGAGATCAGGGGCCACACAGACAGCGCCTGCATGCATTGCCTCAATCCAGGAGATATTGGATTTACAATGATTGAAGTAGTGGTCGTTCAAAGGGCATAGCCAAACTTTTGGCGCCATCTCGTGAATGTTCTTCCAATAAAGAATTGGATTAACGGGGGGAACGATTTGATACTGACCTTCTTTCATTTGGGAAGTTAAAGAATAAGGGGGTCCTCCTAGAAAATGAACCGGCCGACTCAGAGACTTAAAAGCAAAAGACAAAGGAAGCACATCACCTTCATGGGTATTGGTTCCCCTCCAAACATAAATCGATTTTCGTTCAGGAAGAGTTTTTGAATAAGGGAAGAGATCGGACCGATAAGCATTAGGAACAATCAACACTCGAGGATTCAGCCTACTCAATGATTCTACCAATGCTCCTGTTGTTACAGTGACTATATCTGAGCAGGCGATACAAGCTGCAATAATCTGTTGTCTGTTCGGATCATGATAGCTCCCTCGATGAGGGTTCCATGGCGGTAAATGAAAGAGCCAGTCATCATAGTCTGACCAAACAGGGATATTTTGAAGCCTGGCCATCTGAAGAAGAAGAAGATCTTGATCACTGCAAGGTCGATGCATGAAGATCAAATCATACTTATCCAGCCTATCCCAATAAATTTTAGTCCCATCGATCGGTAAATCAACTTGGATTTCACCTTCCGATTGTTTGGCCATGTAGGATAGAGGCCCCATGCATCGCCAGAATGAGTTCGCATCGGATGAGTAGGGTGTATTGACAAAGATTTTTTTCATTTCTTCCTCACAACATCGATAAGCTCACGCAAAATGCCTTCAACAGCGGCGAGATAGCGCTCGATTTGAATCGAATGATCTTGAATTGCTTTAGAGTGTTTTTTCCATTCAGCTTGGTTATCTTGGACTTGCTGACTTAAATTGATTTCCTCGAGTTGTTTCTTGATCTCTAAGCGTACGATTTTTGTTAAAAGCATTATATTCTCCTCACTGCCCTTTTTTGTCTGAGTTCCTCTTCTTCTAGGTTGAATGGATCTTGTGGCCTTCGTTTAAAGATCGTGGAATGGGGAATGCTCTTTTCATAATGCGGACGGCCATTTGTATAATAGTAAAGAGCAATGGATTTTCTTGAAACCTCATATGGACATTCCAATGGGTCCGGATGCCCATGGAAAGAATTGTCTGTCACATTAAAGATCACCATTCTGTTAAAGATCGGAGCAATGGATTGAATCCGGTAGGTCATGTCTTTGTTCCAAAGTTCAAGATGACCTTTCCATTCAGGGTTCCAATCTTGATTGAGGTACAGGAGTACGTTCAGCCTTCTGTCCAATTTTGTAATGGGATGGTAATTATAATCAGCGTGAACGTCGAGCTTCCCTCCTCTTAAGATTTGATGCAATCCCCCACCATTCAACGTGTGATCGACAATGAGTCCATCAATTCCAGTAAGTCGCTCTAGGAACGAAACGAAGTAATTGGATTGAAGTTGATAAATCAGCCATTGAATACTTTTGGGGAAATTGTGGACATCATTTCTAGCGAGTTTCTTTTCTAAGACATTTTCATACTTCCACCAATTGCCTTGATGAGGGTCCGGGAAAGCCATCGCCACCTCTAAAAGGTCATAGAATGGAAGGAAATTGTCTAAGACAATATGCGGGAAAGGTGGATCGTTTTGATACTGTGTTTGAAGCTTTGGAAGAAGTGCTTCTAACTCCATAAGATCGAGATTAACCACTCTACCCCCTTGATCTAGGAGGCTAAGTGGGAGTTTTGTAAAAATCAACAATAATCATTAGAATGAAACGAGCGGGAGTAGCTTAATGGCCAGAGCAAACTCACTATAAAACTTCCTAGGTTGTGAGATTTGGATGCGCGGTTCGATTCCGGCCTCCCGCTCCTTATTTTAAAATCAGCGCGAGTACAGTCAGTTATGACCATGGACTCGCGCCTTTTTGTGAGTGTCCTTCCTTATCGG